>SAMEA3663103__coassemble_674_pt1 | contig 14002 bp, 6 predicted proteins | sample SAMEA3663103__metabat2_high_PE_013 | metagenome-assembled genome bin SAMEA3663103 (sample SAMEA3663103) | pig gut metagenome | biome: pig gut; feature: pig-associated habitat; material: faeces | place: France | collected 2012 | reverse complement strand
GCCTCGAGGCCAGGCTCTCCTTATAAAAAAGCGGGTTAAAAAGAAGTTGTCATTTCTTCTTGATGGCCACCTTGCGTCCATTGACGATGTAGATGCCATCGGGCAGCGAGTCGAGACGGAGGTTGCGGCCCACAAGTGCGCCCTGGAGCGTGTAGACGTCGGCGCGGCTGTTGGCTGTGAACGTAGTCGTCTCGTTGACACCCGTCAGCGGGTCGATGCGCAGCTTGATGTCGTCGACAGTGGTGAGGGTGTCGTCGGCAAGCACCACCACGGTGGCCGTCTGCTGCAGGTAGTCCTTCTTCGTCACCGTCAGCGTCCAGCTGCCGGCTCCCAACTCGATGTCGAAGCGGTAGCCGCCGTTGGCGTCGGTCTCGGCCGTGAGTGTGGTCTCGCCCTTGGCCATCACCACCGTGGCGTTGGCCAACGGCTGTTCATTCTCCGTCGCGTCGTCGACGCCCATCACCTTTCCGCTCACGGAGTTGATGATGTTGAGCGTGTCGGTGAGCAAGTCTGACGTTGCGGCCTCTATCTGCCTCTCCACCGATGTGAAGTGGCTTCCGGCCTTGACGGTGAGCGTGAGACTCTGGGGCGCGTCGATGGCCTCCACGGTCCATGCGCCCTCGGCGTCGGTCAGGGCAGGATAGGTGTTGTCCTCGTAGAGGATGGCCACGTCGGCCCCTTCGAGCGGCTTCAGCTCAGCGCCGTTGTTGGCGATCACCTTTCCGCTGAAGGTGCGTGCCTTGTGCATCACTACGTTGAGCGTGCCGTCGCCCGAGCCGAACCTCACCTCGCGAGTGACGGTCTTGTAGCCTTCCAGCTCAAAGGAGGTCTGATAGGCCAGTGCCGTTTGCGCCACGGTGATGCTGTAGCGTCCCTCGGTGTCGGTGGTGGCGGCGTAGCGCACGTTGTCGTGCTTCATCGTCACGGCCACTCCCTGCAGCGGGCTGCCAGTGTGGTCGGTCACAGTGCCGGTGAGCAGTTGCGAGCCGGTTGCCTCAAGATACATCACGGGCGACGATTCCATTGTCCAGTTGGCCGTGGCCATCTTCTCGGGATTGTCGTTGCTGCGGTAGTAGGTGCCCTTCGCGTTGTCGTCGGTGACGAAGTAGGTGCGGGCGTAGGTCTTGGCCTCCGTGCGGAACGCCAGCCTCAGGTTGTCGCCCGTGTAGCGGAATCCGTCGGGAAGATTGATGACGATGAACTCCACGGGGTTCTCCGCCGTGCCGGCCCTCTCGATGTGGAGCGTGTCGGCGTAGATGCGCGTCATGAGCGCCGTGTCGCGCTCAGTGAAGCCGTTGTCGTAATTGTCGGTCGTGTTCTCGATGTACACGCGCAGGTTGAGGTTGTAGACCTTGCTGTTGTTGTTGTAGCCCTTGAAGGCGATGCGGTGGATGACGCTGCCCGCGGAGAGGTTGAGGTCCGCGGCCTTGTAGATGGTCTGGCTCTCACTGTTCTTGTCGTAGGTGCGGATGGGCACGTTGTAGTTGCCAATGGCTGTGGAGTCGAGCACCTGCACGGAGCCGCCGAGAGGCTCGGGCTGTATCTCCACCGTGGAGTCGGGAGTGGCTGAGGTTGTTCCGTTGGCCTGGAACTGGAGTCTCATCCTCACCTTGCCAGCCTCGTAGGGCGTGAAGGAGAACGTGAACTCAGCCTTCTGTCCAGCCTTGAGGGCGGGTGTGGCCGTTGTGGCCAGCACCTTGCCGTCGCTCACGAGCTGGGCCGTGTAGGCCGCGCTGTCGAGTTGTGAGGTCTCCACGTTCACCACCTGTGCGCGGGTCGTATAGAGGTGGTTCACCATGGCCTCGGCGGGCATTTCGAAATCGTCGATGTAGATGCCGTGTCCAGCGGTGAGCTGGGCGTTGAGCGGCTGGTCGAAGGAGGCCACCGTGGTCTTGAACGGCTCGTAGCCAGGCTTGTCCACACGGAATTGGTAGGTTCTGTCGGTCTTGTAGACATTCATGCTGAAGGCTCCCTCGGCGTTGGTGGTGGCCGAATAGAGCACATTGCCCGAGGTGAGCGTCACCTCAGCTCCCTCGATGGGCGCGTTGCCGTCGGCCGCCGTTACGGTGCCCGTGAACGTTGTCGGGTCGCTCTCGGCCGAGAGGGTCACCACTGGCATGTCGGCTGTGCTGTATGACTTCTGCGAGTAGTCGCTGTCGTCGGCGCGGTAGAAGGCGTGTCCACTGGCGTTGCCGTCGCTCTCGAAGCGCACGTTGGCGTAGGCGTCAGACTCGGCATACATGGCCACGATGAGGCTTCCGCCCGTGTAGACGAAAGGCTGCTGCAGCAGGATGCCCAGCATCTCCTCGGGTTCTGTCTTGGTGCCTTTCTTCGTGACGGTGTAGTCGCCGTTGTAGATGCAGGTCATGGCGGTGGTGTCGGCCTCGGCGAGCGGAGCCTCAAAGTAGCTCTTGTCCGAGTTGGCCACATACACCTTCAGCTTGATGGGCAGGTTCTGGCTGGTGTTCCAGCCCTTGTAGGAGAGTTTGGAGATTTTGGTTCCGGCCTTCATATTGAGCTGGTCGGCCGAGTAGACCACATTGCTCATGCTCTTCTTATAATAAAGGTAGAGCGGCACACTGTTTTGCGACACCGGCGAGGCGGGCGTGCCCACGGTGACATCCTTGAATGCGCTCTCCTGCAGCACGGTCATCGTCGTGGTGTCGGAAGTGGCCACCACTTTTCCGTCGGCCTCGAAGAGGGCGTAGACCGTGGCCTGGCCGGCGAAGTGGGGCGTGAAGGGCAGGCTGAACACGCGCGTTTCTCCGCCCTTGAAGTCGGCGGGGGCAGCCGTGGCGGCCTTCTCACCGTTCACGTAGAGGTTGACGCTGTAGGCCCCGGCCTTCTCTGTCGCGGTGTTGTTGTTGACGAAGGTCACGTCGGCGCCGGTCTCGGCATTGGCGCTTCCCATCATCGGGAAGTTGCTCTGCTTGAACATGATGTCGTGGGCCACCTTGGCGAGGTGGCAGCCGAAGATGTTGTCGATGCGCGCCTTGCCCGACTCAAAGGCCACGTAGCAGCGACCGGCGGGCAGTCCGCTCACGGTGTAGGTGCTGAAGGCGAAGCTGTTGGGCTCTGTCGTGATGAGCAGGCGGTCGCTGAAAGAGGTGTTGTCGGTTCCCGTTCCCTTGATGGTAAGCAGGTTGTGCCACTCCTTGCGGTCGGTGGAATAAAGCACGTTGACCACCGACGTGGTGTTGATGCGCCCGGCCTGGAAATAGAGCTTCTCGCCCTCGGCCACCTCAAGCAGCGGCGTGGTGAGGCGGGCGAGGGTCTCGGGGCCTTGCGCGCAGTAGTAGTTGTTGGCCATTCCGGCGAGCTGAGGGAAGCTGGTCACTGTCCACCCCTCGCCCGGCACGAAGCCCAGGGGCATCTTGCCGTCCTCGAAGTTGGCGTAGAACTCGGTGCTGTCAACGGCGATGGCCGTCACCGGCACTTCGAGTTGTGTGCCGTTGCCCACCACCGTGAGCGTGCCCTCCTTGAATCCGGCGGCCGACACCGTGTATTTCAGCGGCAGGCTCACCTTCTCGTGGGGCTTCACCACTCCCGCCACGTCGGCCGTCACCGTCACGTCGGCCGGAGCGTTCACCGCGCTTATCACGAGGTCGGTGGCTCCGTCGTTGCGCAGGGTGTAGAGGGCAGTGGCATAGCCGTGCACGATGCCGAAGTCGATGCCCTTGAGCTCTTGCTTGGCATACTGGTCGAGCAGTGAGATTTTCGGCCCGTAGGGCGACGCCTGCAGGTTCTCAAGGTCGGTGATGTTGCCGCCCAAGTTCTCCCTCATGCCATAGAGGTAGGCGTCGGGATAGTCGGCGTAGGGAATCTCGGCCGTCACCACGATGCTGTCGGTGGCTCCCATGGCCAGGTTGCGGTCGATGTTGGTGGTCGACATCACCTTGTTGCCTTTCGAGCGGTTGACGATGCTCAGCGAGAATCCCTCCTCGTTGGCAGTGAGGTCGCGCTGCCCCGTGTTTTCCACCGCCACCTTGTAGGACAGGGTGAACTTGCCGTCGGCCTTGGTGTCGACATATTGTCCGCCCAGGCGCCTGAAGCCGTTCACTCTCATGCGGGGGTAGGGGGTCACCTCGGCCATGTCGGCCTTGAAGTTGTCGATGTACACGCTGTTGCCACGGATGCCAATGAGCGTGCCTTCGGGCATTTCGGGTATGTCCACGCGCACGAACTCGTCCTGCGTAAGCTCCGGCACGGCCATGTCGATCTGGCCGTCGGTGGTGAACTTGCCATCCTCATAGTTGACATACCAGAAGCTGATGGTGGAGCCATAGTTCATGGCCTTCACTTCGAGGCTGACAGCTCCGCCCACGGCGGGTGTCACCAACATGTCGTTGAGCTCCACGGGCGACTCCATGCCGTCGGTGACCGTTTGCGACCCGATGGCCAGGCAGCCCGTTCCGTCCACTCCCGAGCTGGCATTCCATTCGTAGCTCATGTAGAGCGGCCCCGACGCGGTGTTCATGAAGCTCACCAGATGCCCCCATCCGATGGGGGCAAAGTCTGGTGAGGCGGTGCTTACCGCGGTGTTGAAATCGTAGCTGTAGGGCGTCTGCGTGTCGGCGTGGGCCAGCCCCGTCAGGAGGCACGCAAGCGCGGCTATGAAGAATCTGAACTTTCTCATAATCATATAATAGGATAATGGATGAAGTATGTTTTATCTCACGATGACGCGCAGCGTGGCGTTGCCGCCTCTGACGAGGTAGATGCCCGGGGCGGCGGCCACATGGGCGTTCTCAGCGTTGAGGCTGCCGGCCACCAATTGTCCGCCTATGGTGTAGACGCTCACTTCCACCCGCTCGGGGTTGGTGATGTCGATGCCATTGTGGCCTCCCTTGGCCTGCAGCGGTCCTGTGGTTGTGGCGGCGATGGCGTTCACCACGCGTGCCTCGTTGCTCATGGCCGACTCGCCCTCGTCGTAGACCACCGTCACCGTGTAGGTGTCTTCCTTGCCGGCGGAGTTGTCGGCGAAGGCGGTCTGGGTGGAGCTGGTGGAGCCAATCTTCACTCCGTTGCGGTAGACGTTGTAGCCCGTGAGGTTGACATGGCCCTTATGGTAGCTCACGTCGTCGATGAACAGGGCGAACTTGTCCTCGCTCACGCAGCGGATGGCGAAGTATTTCGTGCCCTCGGGAACGACGGCGGCAAACTCATACCATTTGTCGGCGGCCACGTCGTAGGAGGCGATCTTCGTGAAGTCGGCCGCCTCCTTGCCCGATGTGGAGTAGAGCAGCTCAAACGACTCGGGCGAGTAGCCGGCCGAGGCGGCCTTGGCCCAGAGGCTGATGGTTTGCCTGTTGCCCTCCAGCTCGGGCGATATGAGCCAGTCGTCGTTGGCCACCTTGGCGTTCTCGTCGTTGCTGTAGGCGGCGAAACTGGCCATGTAGATGTTGCCTGAGTGGGGCTTGTAGCGGTTGACGGCCGTCACGCCGAGGTCGGCGGGGTCGAAGGCGATGTAGGCTTGCCGCTTGCCCATGTTGTTCCAGCTGAGTCCCTCGATGCCGATGGTGCGCAGGGTGTCGACGTCGAGGAGTGTCCAGCCGTTCTGCTCGGCGTCGATGCTCCAGGGGGTGAACGTCTCGAAGTCCTCGGTGAACGACTTGGCGTCGCTCTCGGGCTTCTCCCATTGCAGCAGGGTGGTCGAGGCTACCTCGGAGGCCGTGAGTGTGGTCACCACAGGCAGCTCGGGCTCCTTGATGTTCACCTTCACGGTGGCGGCCTTGTTGTCGCTCTCGTCGAGGTCGAGGTCGCTCGCCACCTGTGCGCCGAGTTCCACCTGTCCGCTGTTCTCAATCTTCGGCACGAAGGTCAGCGTGTAGGTGCTGTCGGCAAATGAGGCCAGCGTGCCGCCGTCGATGCTTCCCACCACCTTGTCGGCGATGGTGAGCTCCACCTTGAAGTTGCGCTCCGTCTCGCGGCCGATGTTGCGCACCCTCACCGTTGCCTTCATGGGCTTGCCCACGGTTCCGGTGAGGTCGGGGTTGAGGCCCTTGGCCATGAGGTTGTGGGCCTTCACGTCGAGAAGTTCCACCTTGTCGAAGCTCACGCGGGAGAAGGTCTCGTCGTTGCACTCGCCCAAGAACTTCAGCACCACGAAGTCGTTGGCTGCGAAGGGCTTCATGTCGACCGTCTCCTCAATCCAGCGGCGGTCGCCGGTGAGCGTGCTGTAGTCGATGGTCTTCACGGGATGCAGCTCGTTGTCGGGAGTCATCACGTTGAGCGTCAGCTTGTTTTTGGAGCCGGGCTGTCCGCTATGGCTGAAGTGTAGCACGGGGTTCTCCGCGCCGTCGAGGGCTATCTTGCCCGAGTTGAGCGAGGCCACCTCATTGGGGGTCTCGGGAGTCCAGTCGGCGGATCCCATGAATTCGTCGGCGGAGTTGTAGCCGTTGCTGGTTACGAAGGCGTGCTCCGTCTCCGACCACCACAGTTCGTTGTCGAGTCGTCCCTTGGTGAACGATTCCAAGAAGGGCAGCTTGTAGGGCTGGCCTGTGATGACCACGTTGGACACGGCGTAGTCGCTCTCGCCAAGCTCTGAGTTGGCGGTCACGCCGAAGAACTGCAGGTCCTGGCTGCCGCTCATGCTCACCGTGGGCTGATAGGAGAAGCCATTGATGTTTTGCTGCTCCGGCACGAAAGTGAGCGAGCTGAGGTCGAGCTTGTAGACATTGTAGGTGAGTGAGGCAACGTCGACATATCCGCCGTGGAGTCCTTTCTGCGGGGCCTGGCTCCAGTTCAAGGTGGCCTTGCTGTTGTCGGCCGTGGCCTTCACCTCTGTGGGGGGCAGGGGCGTGTCGATGCCCACATACACGGGGCGCACGCAGGGCTCTCCGGCATCCTCTCCGGCGTATGCCGTGATGGTGTAGATGTTGAATCCGTTGAGGGCCTCAGAGTCGGTGAATGTGAGTTCCTGTCCGGGAGTCACGTTGTCGAAGGTCTTGATGAGGTGGTCGCCTTCCGCCTGGCGGTAGATTTCAATGCGGGATATGCTGTTGAGCGCGTTGCCGTCGATGTCGGTCGTGGGTGCGTTGAAGACCAGCGTGGCCTCGCCGTAGCCTTCCGGGTCGATGGTGATTCTCATGTTGGTGACGCTGTCGGGGGCCGAGAGCTTCGGGCCGGCCGTCACGCTGATGCTGTCGAGATAGGTGCGGTAGGAGTTGAGGGTAGTCAGGTCGTGGAAGCCGAAGTGGTAGTTGCCGTCGGAGGCCACCTTCACTGAGGCGTTGAAGCGCTGGAAGTTGCTCGAGGCCAGCGTGGTGACGGGCACCACCTCGGTGTAGTTGTCCACGTCGAGGCCGCGGCCGAAGCTTGCGCCGAGCATCTGGGGATATTCCTCCATGCCGCGCCGGGCCACGTAGGAGAGGTTGTACTTGCGGCCTCCCTCAAGCTTCAGCTCTGGGGTGAGCAGCCAGTCGTCGTTGCCCTGCGTAGAGGTGAACGAGCAGTAGGCGCACTGGTAGTTGGACGAGTATTTCCACAGGATTCCGTCTTGGTTCTTGTCGATGACGGTGAACAGGTCGAAGTCGGCGCTGTTGTCGAAGTTCTCAATGTAGGGTACGGTGAAGGCGTCGCCCACCAACACCTTGTTTGACGTGGCCGTGGAGCCGGTCAGCCCCTCGTGGACGGGCGTCACGGTGTAGTAGTACGACGTGAGCTTCTGCCTGTCGAGGGTCTCCTCGAATTTCTGCTTCTTCAGTCCCGTGGCCACCTTCACGGCTCCGGGGTATCTCACCACGTTGTAGGTCACCTTGGGCGCGCTCACGTAGCCGTCGTGCTGGCCTGCCGTGGGAGCGCGCCATGTAAGTGTGGACTTCATGGTGGCGGAGTCGATGCTCAGTTTCAGCGAGCTGACGGCCTTGGGATAGTCGGGGCCGGCCCAGAAATAGAGGCGCGCGGTGGGGCTTGTGCCCTTGTCGTTGCTCACGTTGACGTTGATCACCGCCTCGCCCTGCCTCACGGTGGCGCCGGCCGTCACTTCCTCGCCCGGGGCACACTGGCCGTTGGCCACCACGCTTCCGTTGGCCTTCACCTCATAGTTGAGCTGTCCCTGCAGTGGCTCGCCTCCGTAGGTCAGCTCGGGAGCCTTGAAGCCCACCTCGCCCGTGAGTGCGCCCTTGGGGAAGTTGGCCTTGAGCGCGTCGGCCTTGGCCGGGGCGGCATTGTCGGTCTGGGGCTCCACCACGGTGAGGCAGCACACTTCCTCGTTGTCGGGGAAGTTGGCTATCTTGGTAACCTTTGCCGTGAGCGTGTCCACCTGGTAGAGGGCGGAGTTGGAGTTTTGGAAAGAGGCTGCCCAATAGAGCTTGTCGGTGCGCTTGTCGAATGTGGCGCTCTGCACATAGTAGGGCGAGAGCCCGGTGCTGCCCACCACGGTCACCTTGCCAGTGTGCTTGTCCACCCGGCACAGGTCGCCGTCGATGCTGATGGCATAGACGTTGCCCTTGCTGTTGACGGCGATGGTGACGAGCTGCTTGTCGAGGTCGGCGATCTTGTGCTGCTCCAGGTTGTCGTAGTCTATCCATCCAAATTCATAGCCTATGTAGCTATCGTTGTAGAAGCAGCCGTAGACGCGGCCCGTGGTGCGGTCGAGGTCGGTGTCGAAGGCATACATCTCCGGCTGGTCGCTCACGTCCTCATAGCGCAGCTGCTCCCAGGTGTTGGTGTCGTACTCGTAGAACGAGCCGGCCACCATCAGCGTGGCGTCGAAATAGGTGATGAAGCGGAACACGCCGTCGTTGATCACGCCGCCGCCGTTGGCGTTGAAGTGCGGGTCGGCCTTGACGCGCTGCAGCTTCATTCTCGTGGAGTCGGTGAACTGGGCCACATAGTAGGGGTCCTCGTCCACGGCTCCAAACTCCTGCCACGAGTTGGCGAATACCACCACTCCCATAAACTGCACTCCGCTTGGGGTGGTCAGCAGCGGTTGCCGCTTGGTGTTGTTGGGCACCACACGGCTGAGTGGGGCGCGCTTCACGTCGCCCTGCTGTCTCTTCAGCGGGCGCGGCCCGAACAGCGGCCGCTTGGCTTGCTGCGCTGTCGGTGTGCCGTCGGCCTTTACGCGGATGCCGTTGTCGTTGACGCTGTAGCGGCTCTGGGCCAGCGAGGCCAGCGAGAGGCACAGCATCACCACGGCGGCCTGGATGGCCTTGAGGGTTGTTGACTTGCTCTTCATATAGCTATGTTTTTCGTTGTTTTACTTTCCTATTTGATGATTTTGCGCGATGTGGTGTGGCCGTCGCTGTAGACGGTGCGCTCGATGTAGACTCCCGGTGCGGGACTGGCCCCGGCCTTGGTGCCATTGAGGTTGTAGAGCTCCTTGCGGGCCACCCCGGTTTCGGCACCGGTGGCAGCGGGGCGCGCGATGCCCGTCACGGCGCTGAAGTCGATGCTCTCCACATTGAGGATGCCGCAGCCTGTGGGCGACGCCGACTTGGTGTTGAGGAAGGCGATGATGTGCATGTCGTCCTTCTTCCAGTTGCGGTAGGCCTCGTCCCATGAGCCCGTCTGGATTTTCTTGAAGTAGTGGGAGTTGAGGCCCATGGCCACCTCGTAGCTGAAGCGGTTGCCGTTCATGGTCACTGGCACGCCCCATACGCCGTTGAGTGCGCGCGACACGTGCTGGTGGACAAAGCCCTCGCCGTAGCCCGCCTGGGTGTGTGCGTCGATGTTGTCCTCGGTCAGCATCACCGTGATGTTGAGTCCCTGCGAGGCCGCTCCGCTGCAGATGCCCTCCACGCTGACCACCACCGTGGTGTCGTTGTCGCCATAGCGGGCGGTGAGCGAGGTGATGGTGGCGTTGGTGGGCAGGGCCAGGGCATAGTCGAGCACGCTCTGTATCTCGGCGCTTGAGCTGGGCAGGGCCACGGGCGTGTCCTTGCCTGTGTTGCTCGTGAACCAGGGCTGGCGGTTGTACATCAGGGCGGGGGCGTAGGTGCCCTTGTCGTTGTAGAGCATGGCGTAGCTGTAGATGTCTGTGGGGGTCAGCACGCCGTCCACCACGCTCTGCTGCAGGGTGAGCCAGTCGTCGTAGTACATCTCATGATGGGCGGCGGCAAACACCTGTCCCTGGTACTTGTCCATGCCCAGCACGTCGTGCAGGTAGCCGGCCACGCGCGGGCAGTTGGGGCAGTTCTCTGTGGTGAACTCCTCAAGTAGCACGTTCTGCTTGAAGGCGATGGCCGTCGAGGCCTTGTTGTTGGTCTCGTCGTTGTCCTCGTAGTCGTCCAGGGAGCTGATGGTAGCTGTTATCTGGTTGGAGCCGTCGATGGCGGTGGCGTCGGGTGTGGTCTCATAGCTGATCTCCACGGTCTCTCCCGGCTTCACGCGCTGGCTGACATGGGTGGTGGCGGGCTGGTCCATGCCGCTTATCTGCGTTTGGATGGTGAAGCCCTCCACTTGGCGCGTGGCGTTGTTGTACACCTTGGCCGTCATGTTCAGCTTGCCCGTCTTGGGATTGTAGATGCCCACGGGAGCCGAGAGGGCGAGGTCGTATTTGGGCAGGTTGTCGCCGGCCACCACGGCCTCCACGCTCAGACAGCCGTATCTGTAGCGGTCATACCATTTTCCGGTCCCTTTCTCGTCGAGATAGCAGGCGTTGCGCGTGGCGCTGCCCACCACCGAGATGGCGCTCGTGGAGCCGCGCTGCTTGTAGCTGAAGCCCACGTAGAACTCGTCCCCTGTGGCGATGTCGATGGGCACGTTGAGCATCACGCTGTTCCATCCCTTGGCGATGCGGGGCTGGTCGCGCGCCGTGATGACGCCCTCGGCGAGGTTCTCGCCCGTGGTAGAGGTGCGCACCCACACTTTGAGCGTGTCGATGTTGATGCGGGAGCAGAGTCCCACCCTCACGCCTACAATCTTGTTGCCGGCAAAGGGGCTCAGGGTGACGGCCGTGAGGCGGATGGCGCCCGAGATCCATTTCTTGCCTTGGGCGGTGGTCCGGCCCTTGGCCGCAATCTGTCCTTTGCAGAAGCCCAACGTGAGGGTGTCTGTCTGGGCTCGCGACGGAAGCGCGGCCAGCAATACGGTTAGAATAAGTAATAATTTCCTCATAACGGAATCTTTTGAAAATGGTAAATTATGTGAGTTCACTCGAATAGTCATTCTCTAATGGCCTTTGTCGATTTCTTGTCAATCCAGGGTCGTCTGGCGACTTGCCCTGCGTACATTGTTTGGGTTGGCTTGCGTCTCCGCAAATTTAAGGAAAATAAAACAAAATTCACACATCAAGAGCGGATTTTTATCTTAAAATGTCATTTTGTTATTTTAAAAAGTCACACATCGGCTTTTTTGCTTGCTTTTTCAGCTCTTGGGTGAATTGTTGCGACCTGTGGGGATGGACGGCTGTTCCCTCGAATCCCTTTTGCGATGGCTTCCTGCACATCGGCTGCGCCTCGCCGGCTGCGTCGGGTTCAGTCAACAGTTGTCGACATACGTCAGCAAAGTTGCCCACAAATGTCGACCAACTTGCCCACAAATGTCGACCATGTTGTCGACATTTGTCAGCAATCAAAACGCAAAGGCCACATTCAATTGCAGGGGCCGGCATGAGGCACGGCCTCTACAGCGGATGCCCGCAACAATCCCTCTATGCCTTGTCTCGCAAAGACGCAAAGATCGCAAAGGCCACATTCAATTGCAGGGCCGGCATGAGGCACGGCCTCTACAGCGGATGCCCGCAACAATCCCTCTATGCCTTGTCTCGCAAAGGCGCAAAGAACGCAAAGGCCACATCCAATTGCAGGGACCTTGTAGGTAGGATTAGGGCCGGTCCTAAAGGAATGTTCGACCGCTTGTCAATTTCTGTCCGACGACCGCCTTCAAGGGTGTTGCCGGATGCGTGTCTTTGGGGCGATGCCTCCCTTTCTTCGTAAGGGCAGGTGGGGGGAGACTTCCGTCCTACTCCGTTGACAGCCGGAACTGTCCTATTCCTGATGTGCGGTTTCCCAAAGAAGCATGAGGAGGCGGTTGAAGAAACAGATGGGAGCAAGACAGGAAATAACAGCAAAAGAATGAAATTTCCACGCGCAAATGGCGGGTTGACCGAAAAAATTACTATTTTTGCAGTGTGCAAGCAGGTGGATGGGCTTCCGCCTGACAGCCACGGCCACCACAACAAACCCTACAATCGATGACGCACCACGCAACTGAATATCCTATCCCGACGTCTTTGCGGCGCAGGCTCAGGCTGTACGGCCTCAGGGCCACGCTCGCCCTGCTGCTGCTCCTGCTACCCGCGGTGTGCCGGTCGGCCGACACGACCGACCCCGCCACCAAGCGTGCCATTGAGAAGATATACTCCTACTCCTTCTTCGACATGAACCGTGCCCTGCACACCCTCAACCGGCTGCGCAGCGAGAAACGCATCGACACCCACCGCGCTGACAAGATTGAGGGCGACCTCTTCCTCAACCAAGGCAACTTCTTCGAGGCGCTGAAGTTCTACAAGCGCGTGCTCTACAGCGACGAGGCCGCCCGCGACCCAAAACTGCAGATGAAAATCATCCGCATGGTGCTGCTCTGCTACGACAGCACCCACAACCTGCAGAAGATGGACTACTACCAAAGGAAACTGGAGCAGATGGCGCGACAGGCCAACGACACCGCCATGAGGGCCGTGGCCCTCTTCAACAAGGGCAAGATGGAACACTACATGGGGCGAAAGGCCAACGGCTGCCAACTGATCAGAAAGGCCGCGCAGACCATGGAACACTCGGGGATGAAGTCGCGCATCAACGAGACCTACTACTACCGCATCACACTCATCGAACTGCTGCAGCAAGACGGAGCCTACCACACGGCGCGCGCCGAGCTGGACCGCCTTGCCCGCTTCATCAATACCAACATGAAGCGCGCAGACTTCGACCCGTCAATCGTGAGGAGCGTGGAGCGCGACCTCGACGCCCACCGGGCCGTGGTCTATTCAAAATTGGGAATGAGGGCGGAGGCCGCACGCAGCTACGCCGACTTCATGAGGGCGAGCGACGTGATGGAGTTCGACTTCAAGTGCATCATGCCCTACCTCACCGACAACCACCTCTACGACGACATCATCAGCCTCTCGGCCCAGCGGTTCGAGAACCTGCGCAAGTCGGGCTACGACGCCTCGGCTGACCTCTGCTACGTGTTCAAGTCGATGGGCGACGCCTACATGCACAAGGCCAACTACCGCGAGGCCGCCGAGGCATACCTGCGCCTCGACTCCATCAGGCAGCGGCAGCAGACGGCCGAGGAGCAGAGCGCCATCGACGAGCTGACGACCAACTACGAGACCAACCGCGAGAAGCTGGAAATGGAGCGCAGCATGGCACGGCTGAAGATAGAGTGGATTGTGGGCACAGCCTTGGCCGCCATGTTGGTGCTGGCCTTCATCGCCTGGCGCGAACGGCGCAACGCACGCGTGATAGCAAGGAAGAACCAGTGGATGGCCCACTACATCGACATGAGCCGGAAGCGGGAGGAGCACCCCACGCCGACGGCGGATCCCGAAGAGGCTCCAGCCACGGAGGAGGACTCTGAGGAGCGGCTATTCGAGCGGCTGCGCCAGACCATCATCGACGAGAGGCTCTATCTGGACCGCGACCTCTCGCGCGAGGTGCTGCTCGAAAAGGCCAAGGTGCCGAAAAACAAGTTCGCCAAGCTCTTCCGCACCTACGCCAACACCACCTACAGCAAATTCATCAACGACCTGAGGCTCGACTATGCCGTGGGAATGCTCAAACAGCATACCAACTACACCATCGACGCCATATCCGCCGAGTGCGGCTTCACCTCGGCAAGCACTTTCTACACCCTCTTTGCCCAACGTTTCGGCATGACGCCCTCAGAATACAAGAAGGCCATAAGCAAAGACCAATACAACACAAGTCCCGAGGCGTGAGTCCGTGGCTGTTCAGCGAATTGCAGACCATTATCCCCGCTCATACACTCAGCCATTTTTTAGGGTGTTCAGTTTGCTGTACCCACTTTTGAATAAGTTCTTGAATACAAAATG
>SAMEA3663103__coassemble_671_pt1 | contig 14035 bp, 13 predicted proteins | sample SAMEA3663103__metabat2_high_PE_013 | metagenome-assembled genome bin SAMEA3663103 (sample SAMEA3663103) | pig gut metagenome | biome: pig gut; feature: pig-associated habitat; material: faeces | place: France | collected 2012 | reverse complement strand
GTGGCCGTTCCGTCGGCCGTGGGCCGCGACGTGACGTTCCATGTCACGGCGCGCGACAAGGGACAGGTGCGCTCCATGCCGCCCTTCACCTTCCACGTGCGCAAGCTGCCCGACCCAACGGCCTACATGGCTGTGGGCACCAACCGCTTCCGTGGCGGCGTACTCTCCAAGGCCCAGCTCATGGGCACGGGCGGCATCCACGCCGCCATCGACGATGGACTGCTCGACATCGCCTTCCGCGTGACGGGTTTCGAGACAGTGTTCTTCGACAACATGGGCAACGCCGTGCCCATCAATTCCAACGGAAGCGACTTCAGCGAGGCCCAGCGCAGCCAGTTCCGCAAGCTCTCGCGCAACCGCCGCTTCTATATCAACAAGGTGCACGCCATCGGCCCCGATGGCATTGCCCGCGTGCTGCCCGGATCCATGGAGGTCATCGTGAGGTGATTTAATGCATAATGCACAATGCATAATGCATGAGGAGCTGCCTCCACCGAGTAGGGGGAGCAGTCGTTCCGGTTCGGCAATTCGCGGCATCGCTGCAGCCCGCCTCAGACTTTTCGTAATTATTGAAGGAAACAAACATAAATGATGAGAAAGATACTAATAGTCATCTTGGCTTTGCTTGCCGTCGAGGGCGCCAGCGCCCAGTCGGCAAAGCGGCGCGCCGAACAGGCTGAGGCGCAGGCACGCAAATCCAACCAGAACCAGCTTTCCACCCGCGCCCAAATCTCTTTCCCAACTCAGGCTGAGATGCAGGAGGACGTGGTGTGGCGGCGTGATGTCTACCGCGAGATTGACCTCACCCAGGACGCCAATGCCGGACTCTACTACCCCGTGGAGCCGCAGGGCACGCAGATGAACCTCTTCACCTATATGTTCAAGCTCATGCTCAGGGGGCAAATCAAGGCCTACGACTATGATGTGAACTCGGGCGACGCGCGCTTCGACGAGAGCCTCAGGGTGAAGCCCTTGGAGTTCCTCAAGAAGTATGAGATCTATTTCGAGCGCACCGACCGTGGCATACATATCGACGATGCCGACATTCCGAGCCGAGAGGTGAAGGCGTATTTCATCGAGGAGAGCTCCTACTACGACCAGAACACGGCCACGTTCCACACCAAGGTGCTCGCACTCTGCCCAGTGATGGTGCGCGACGACGACTTCGGCGACGGTGGCACGAAGTATCCGCTCTTCTGGGTGAAGTACGACGACCTGGCGCCCTTCCTCGCCCGGCAGACCATCATGACGAGCAACCTCAACAACGCCGCCACCATGAGCGTGGACGACTACTTTACGATGAACCGCTACAAGGGCAAGATCTACAAGACCAACAACATGCTGGGAGCGACATTGCCCCAAGACAACGACACGCTGCGCGCAAAGGCCCAGAGCAAGATAGAGCAGGAGATCATCGCCTTTGAGAACAACATGTGGGGCGACCAGGTCCGCAAGGACAGCCTCGACAGCATCGCCAAGATGGACAAGAAGGAGCTGAAGAAGGCCCGCAAGGCCAACCGTCGCGCGGGAGGCGCCACCGTGAAGCGCACGCGCCGCAGCAAAGATACGTCGGGCTCGTCCAATTCGTCGGCCCGGGTCACGGTGCGCCGCCAGCGCCATTAGTCAATTGTAACAACCATCACAAGAATAAGAATTATGAAGAGAATCTTAACTTTCATCGCAGTGGCTTTGGCCTTGCTGACGACAGTACCCGCCCAGGCCCAACTGAAGTTTGGCTTGAAGGGCGGTGTCAACGTAACGAACATGAGCTTCAGCTCTGATGTGCTCGACGCCAGCAACCGTGCGGGCTTCTTCGTGGGTCCGACGGTGAAGTTCACGCTCCCCATCGTGGGCTTGGGCATCGACGCCTCTGCCCTCTACGACCAGCGCGAGGGCAAGGTGAAACTCGCCTACAAAGATGTGGAGAGCGAGAACACGGTCAAGCAGCAGCAGGTGGTCGTCCCCATCAACCTCCGCTACGGCGTGGGGCTGGGCTCCATGGCCAGCGTCTTCTTCTTCGCCGGTCCCCAGTTTGGCTTCAATGTGGGCGACAAGACCCAGCCCATCTACGACCAGGTGGCCGACTGGAGATTGAAGTCGAGCAACTTCAGTGTCAATGTGGGCGCTGGCTTCATGCTGATGAGCCATCTGCAGCTCTCGGCCAACTACAACATCGCTTGTGGCCATACGGGCGACGTGGAGCTGAAGAGCACTGCCGCCGATGCCCTTAGACAGATCAAGAAAGGCTCACGCGCCAACGCATGGCAGATTGGCTTGGCCTATTATTTCTAAAGCGGCAAGGCGTTCGTCCAAGACAGAAGAAACGTTGCGTCCCCTGCGAGCGGATTCCCGTCCTCTCGCAGGGGACGCTTCTTTGAAGACAATGTCTTTTCCTAATTTTGGTTGTCCTGATTTTGCTTGTTCTTTCATCTATTATGCCTTGAAAAGTTGTCATTCTGTGTCCGCTGAGGGCAGTGGACCTCCCGGGAGCGGTCCTCCCCGGCAGCGACCTTATTACGACACACAACCTATGCGAGTCCCTATTAAGGATTGTCAATCCCATAAATTCAACCGCAAAGGTTGAAATTCTTTCCTTTCCTTGTCACAATCCATCGGAAATTATCGTTTACTATATAGAGATGACCATCAAGGAATTCAATCAGCGATTTGTCTCGCTACGACCGGAGTTGGAAGCTGTGGCCAAAGCCATGGCTGGCAATGGGGACGACGCGGAGGACGCAGTGCAGGAAACTCTGCTGCGACTCTGGGTCAGGCGCGACTCGCTCGATGGCCATCCCAACCATAGGGCGCTGGCAATGGCCTCGCTGAGGAACATCATTCGCGACAAATGGCGAAAGGACCAGCACGAGGCCACAGCCCACGGCGAGCGGCTTGAGAACGTGGGCATGGAGAGTCCACCTATGTTCAACGACGAAATGGAAACCATCCGCTACATCGTGGACCATCTTCCCCCGCTCCAAGCCACGGTGTTCAGAATGAAGGAGATTGAGGGCTACGACAGCAAGGAAATCATTGCCATCACAGGATGTTCGGAGGCCAACCTCAGGCAACTGCTTTCCAGGGCCCGCAGAAAAATCAGAGAGGAGTTTGTCCGCCTCAATGGACAATAAACACCGCCTCAATGGATCATAAACAGTAAGACAATGAAGAAGAAAACCATACAGAAACTCATCGACCGCTATGAGGACGGAAAGACCACTCTGCGCGAGGAAGCACGGCTGAGAGCGTATTTCGGACGTGACAACCTTGTCGTCCCCAAAGAATGGGAAATATACAGGGCTCTGTTCCGCTATGAGACTAAGGAGCGGGGTGGAAGACGCAAGCTGCCCCTTTGGACTGTTTGGACTGCCGTCGCGGCCTGTGGGGCACTGGCTTTGGCGCTGACCTTCGGCCATTCGTCGGAACCCGACAACTATGCCGTCATCAATGGCCACGTCATCACCAACAAGAAAGTGGTGGAGAAGGAAGCCGAGGACGCGCTGATGATGGTGCAGACGAATGACCGGGATACATTCGACGCTTTGGGTACAATGACGGAATAAAAAGTGGAGGGAGATATGAGAAAACGAATTGCATTGATTTTGCTGACCGCCCTGAGTCTGTTAGTGCTGCATCCTGAAGTGGGATGGGCGCAACAGGGACTCAACGTGAACCGCATCTTCCAACAGTACGGCCACGCCAAGGGCTATAAGATGGTGGAGATGAACGATGCCAAGTTGAAGGGCTATGCGCTCCACGTATACAAGTCGCTCGTCTTCAAACGGCAAAATGCCCAAATCGACGAGTGGCTGGGCCTGGACCGCAAACGGGCAAGGAAAATCCGCGAAGTGGTGCAGGACGGAAAGGTGACGAGCGGCTACTACATGATGCCGCCCCTGGATGGCTACAACCGCTACATCCTCTTCAGCAAGAATGGCCGGGGCGGCGGGGCGGTCATCTTCATCGAGGGACACCTGTCGCCCGATGACATTTTGAAACTTTGTTACAACAGAAACTAAAAAATACTGATAATATGAAGAAGTTTATCCTATTGGCAGCCTTCATCCTGCCGTTGACTGGCGAGGCGGCGAGCCTCAACGACACAACCATTACCTATCGCGACAAGACCATCATCGTAAGAGACAGCGACGAACGCGTCGACATCGACGTGAGGAAAAGCGATGGTGAGGAAATGCAGAAGATTTCGAGTACATCGTTTGTCGATGGGCAGGAGGTGGAGCAGGTGTATGTGACATCGCCTTTCATTCCCAATTCGGGCAAGCGCAAGCAGAACTTCGTCGGCTCTCTGCCGGGTGTCTATATAGGTGTTGCCGTTCCCGCCGGAAACTCGTTTGGCTTCAAGGGGGCAAACGACATGCACACCATCGACCATAGGTGTGGGGAATTTGGCATTTCTGCCATCAATTTTGGCACCCCTTTCAACTACCAGCAGACCTTTGGGCTTGTCACCGCTGTCCAGTTCGGTTTTGGCAATATCCATTTTAACAAGAACTTCAAGTTCGACAATATAGAGGATAGGAACGAGGTGGTTCCCATTGTGAGCGAAAAGAAGTTGAAAGACAGTTGGTTGAAATACTGCTACATCCGCATTCCTCTGCTGTTGGATTGGCAGAAGAAGGTGAACGGCGGAGGGCGTTTCGTCGTTGGTGCGGGTGTGTCGGTGGCCATACGTGGTGCCATACACTCACGCTACAAGGACAGCGATGGCCGTCACAGCGTGACAAAGGACATCAACATCAACACGGTGGGACTTGGCTTTGATGCGCACGTTGGCTATGCGGGCATTCAACTTTATTTCCACACCGACCTCACTCCAATGTTCAACACCGCCAAGGCTCCCAAATGCTACAACACAAGCTTGGGCATTGGCTTCCTGATGTAACTTTTGTTTATCATGCACAATAAGTGTTCGCCGCACATGCAAGCGGTTGCTTGGATGTGCGGTCGAACATTTCTTTAGGTCCGGCTCAAAGAGAGCCCTCACTCTCCTTAATTAATAGATGATGCTGCTGATGATGTAGGCCACGATGGTGGAGACGAACACGCTGATGAGGCCGGGCATCATGAAACTGTGGTTCAAGAGGTATTTACCAATCACAGTGGTACCCGTGCGGTCGAAGTTCACCGTAGCAATATCTGAGGGATAGTTGGGGATGAAGAAGTAGCCGTATACACTGGGTAGCACGCCGAGCAGCACCGGGCCGGGTATGCCGAGCTTGTAGGCCAAGGGCAACATGGCCACGACCACTGCGCCTTGGGAGTTGATGAGCACTGAGACCAAGAAGAACACGATGGCTATGCTCCAGTTGTATTGCGCCACAATTCCGGCCAGCATGGTCTTCATCTCCTCCAGGTAGTTGCTGAAGTAGGTGTCGGCCAGCCAAGCGATGCCGTAGATGGCCACCACGGCCACCATTCCGCTCTGCCACACTGCGCCTCCGACGGCTTTCTTGGGGCTGGCCTTGCAGAACATGATCATCAGGGCCGCGGCCGAGATCATCACAATCTGAATCACCAAGTTCATCTTCAGCTTCACGGTGGTGGCCTCTGTCACGCCGGGCATCACCACATTGGCCGCCGCCAAGTCCTTGGGCGAGAGCGTTGCGCCCGCCGCCAACGTGATGTCCTTGGCCCCGTCTACGGCCTTCACCGAGTCGTAGGTGGGCAGGAGGTTCTGGAACACGGCAAACATTACGATGACGGCCAAGGCACCGAAGAAGATGTACACGGCGCGCCGCGACTCCTTGGAGATCTTCTTGTCGAGGGTGGTTGCCGAGCCGCCGTAGATATACTCGCGCTGTGCGGGATCCTGTAGTCGCTTCTGGAAAGCGGGGTCCTTGTCGAGGTCCAGGCCACGGTGGTAGGAGGCGGCCGCGGCGCAGAGCAGGCCAATGAGGCAGGCGGGAATCGTCACCATCAGCACTTGTGGGATGGTCACGTCGAAGCCGTTGGCGTTGGAGATGGTCACAAAGGCCACCACGGCGGCGGCGATGGGCGAGCAGGTGATGCCCACCTGCGAGGCGATGGAGGCCACGCCGCAGGGACGCTCCGGGCGGATGCCCTTCTTGATGGCGATGTCCACGATGATGGGCATGAGCGTGTAGACCACGTGCCCTGTGCCCACAAGCACCGTCAGGGTGAAAGTGCACAGGGGGGCGAGGAACGTGATGCGGTCGGGGTGCCTGCGCAGCAGCCGTTCGGCAATCTGGATGAGCCAGTCCATGCCGCCCGAGGCCTGCAGTACGCCGGCGCAGGTCACGGCCGCGATGATGATGTAGATCACGTCGGTTGGGGGCGAGCCGGGTTTCATGCCGAAGCCGAAGACAAGTATGGCCAAGCCAATGCCCGAGATCGCACCAAGGGCAAGGCTGCCATAGCGGGAACCCACATAGAGAGCGAGTGATACGATTACCAGCTCGATAATCATTGATGCTGTTATCATATCGAATAGGTTTTAATTAATGGTTGTCGTCTGTCGGATTGGCAGGGGCAGGCATGCCGGGTCTCTGCCATGGCGGTGGAAAGTGCGAGCCAAGGCTCATGCCGCCGTCGTTCCGTCCCTGTTGGTTGGTTGTTGGTCTCGTTTGCAAATATAGTGTTTATTTCCCAAAACCGATGTCGCTTCCAACAAAAAAAATGGTGAAATCCCCCGTTTTTATCCCGTTTCCCTCCGTCTGTGTCCCCGTTGTTGGGTGCGGGGCGTCTCCGGTGGAGGGTGTGCGGACGGTGTGGCGGCCGTGAGAGGACGGAAGTTTTTTTTCGGGCAGTTCTACCGCCAATATCCCGTTATTTCTTCCAAAAAATGACTTCTTGTAGCGAAAAGGAGCCAAAGGCTTGAAAAGTGTCATTCCCGATGACAGATATTGCCCGAAACCGGGTGGAATCATGCCATTTTATTCGTGGTTTTCCTTTTCCCGTTCGGATTTTAATTCGTATCTTTGCAATCGTTAATGGGAAACTGGACAATCGCACAAAACCTTACAAATTTATTATAATGAGTTCGTTAACAATTGCAATTATCGTCTGCTTCGTCGTGGGCTACATGTTCATAGCCTTGGAGAGTGTGACGAAAGTGAACAAGGCCGCAGTGGCCTTGCTGATGTTTGTGGTTTGCTGGACGCTGTTCATGCTCGATCCGGGCAGTTACATCACGGGCGTGCAGGGGCAGGACCTCGTCAACGCCGTCAGTTCCAGCATTGAGCACCATTTGGGCAGCACGTCTACGACGCTCTTCTTCCTGATGGGCGCCATGACGATTGTGGAGATTGTCGACCAGAATGGTGGTTTCGACTGGGTGCGCAAGGTGATGCACACCAAGTCGAAGAGGGCGTTGCTGTGGCGCATCGCCATCATGACCTTTTTCCTGTCGGCCATCCTCGACAACCTGACCACGAGTATCGTGATGATCATGATTCTGCGCAAGTTGGTGCCCGACCACAAGGACCGCATCATCTACGCCTCGTTGGTCATCATCGCGGCCAACTCGGGTGGTGCGTTCTCGCCCATTGGCGACGTCACCACCATCATGCTTTGGAACAAGGGTGTCGTCACCGCCGCCGGGGTCATCAGCGAGATTCTCATCCCCAGCGTCATCTCGATGGTAATCCCCGCTCTCATCCTTCAGATGGGGCTGAAGGGCGAACTCGTGACCGACACGCCCATGAAGATGAAGAGCGACTATGAGGTGCTCGACTTCACCAGCTCGCAGCGCAAGGCCGTGTTCTTCATCGGTGTGGGTGGTCTGATGTTTGTGCCTGTGTTCAAGGCTCTTACCCATCTGCCTCCCTTCGTGGGCATCCTCCTTGTGCTGGGTGTGCTGTGGACCACCACAGAGGTGTTCTACCGCAACCTCCACCGCACGAGCGACAAGGGCGGAACGAAGAAGCGCGTGTCCAACCTGCTCCACAATATCGACATGTCCACCATTCTCTTCTTCCTCGGCATCCTCATGGCCGTGGCCTGTCTGGAGGATGTGGGCGTGCTGACCGCCTTGGGCAAGTGTCTCAACGACACTTTCAACGGCAACCACTATCTCGTCACCGGCATCATCGGTGTGCTCTCAAGCATCGTCGACAATGTGCCTTTGGTGGCCGGCTGCATGGGCATGTATCCCGTACAGGCCGTTGGCGACATGGCCGTGGACGGCATCTTCTGGCAGCTGCTGGCCTACTGCGCAGGTGTGGGCGGCTCGATACTCATCATCGGTTCGGCTGCGGGCGTTGTGGTGATGGGGCTGGAGAAGATCACTTTCGGATGGTACATGAAGCACGTCTCTTGGATAGCCTTTGTAGGCTATCTGGCGGGCATCGTCTCCTATTATATCATCCGCACCTTCATCTTCGTCATGCCGCTCTAACACCGACACCACACCCGTCTGCCCCTCGCCTTGGAGGCGGTGGAGAAAGGGACATCGCATGGCTGCCGCCCCGCAGCAGCCACCAAGGAGCAACAAAGGCTGCGCCGGCCGTCAAAAACCGCTGGCGCAGCCTTTTGTCGCAGTTGGGCGGGAAGTGTCTGCCGTCAACCCATTTCCCTGTGGGATGGTTCAACTATTCGACAAAAAATCAAGCAATTTGTTTGTTTGTTTTCAATAATTGTTTATCTTTGCAAATGAATGATGTTGGTATCAACGCCTTTGGCCTCCTCGTAGGGGGCCGTTGCCGTTGGTGGACTCGCGGGGGGCAATGCTCCCCGATTCCTAAATGAATACTGTTTATTTTTTTGATTCACTTAAAATGCTTTGCTATATGTTAAAACGAATCTTTACTCTGTCTGCATTCCTTGCATTCGCCATGACTTTTGGCGTCATGGAGGCGTCGGCCCAGACGCAGATGGTCTACAGCTTCCGCCACAGCGGCGACCAGACCACGACTTGGGGAACCAAGAAGAAAGAAAACTATGATGTTGCCATCCGCATCAGCGACGCAAGCCTGGTGGGCAGCACCATCACCGGCGTGCGCATTCCCATGCCCGACGACATTGCCGGGCTCCAGGCCAAGGGTGCGGCCTTTCTGACCAAGGAACTCAATGTGGCCAACTCTGAGAATGTGGCCGACATCGAGGTGGACTCCTTCGATGTGGCCAAAGGCAGCGTGGAGGTGACCTTCAAGCAGCCCTACACCATCACGAGCGATGGCGTCTACGTGGGCTACACCCTCAAGACCACCGCCACAAGCTACAACAAGGCCCCCATCGTGGTGGTTTCCAAGACTGAGCCCGACGGCTTCTATATCCACTCCACGAGGACCTACCGCAAGTTTACCGACAAGAGCGGGACTCTTGGTCAGGCTTCGGCCATGGAAGTGCTCATCAATACCGACCTCACCGACGCCGCTACGCTGAGCGTGGGCGACATGTATGCGCAGATCAACACCACGCCCACCGTTGAGGCCACCGTCACCAACAAGGGCTGCAATGGCGTGAAGTCCATCGACTATACGCTGACTTTCCAGGGCAAGAGCGAGAGCCGCCACGTCGATTTGCCGACGGCCATCCCCGGCTACTTCAACCAGACGGCCACCTTCACGCTCACCTTGCCCAAGGTTGAGCAGAAAGGGTCGCTGCCGCTCAAGATTACCGTAGACAAGGTGAACGGCCAAGCCAATAAGTCCACCGCCAATGAGGCTTCGGCCACAGTGGTTTCCATGGCGTTCATTCCCACCAAGCGTCCGCTGATGGAGGAATACACCGGCACGTGGTGCGGCTGGTGTCCGCGTGGCTTCGTTGGAATGGAGAACCTCTACAAGGCCTACGGCGACGACTTCTGCGGTGTGGCCTACCACTATGGTGGTCAAACTTATGAGCCGATGGAGTATACGGGCGACTTCCCCAATGATGTGGAGGGCTTCCCCACTGCGTTTATTGACAGGGTGCATGAGACTGACGCCTATTTCGGCGACAACTATGGCGTACAGGAGGTGTACAAGCAGTATGCTGCCCTCAACGGTGTGGCCGACATCGCCGTGGAGGCCAAGTTGGAGAACAACAAGGTCAATGCCACCGCCAAGGTGAAGTTCCCCGCCGACATGACGCTCAACGACCGCTATCAGCTCGGCTTCATCCTTACGGGCAACGGCTTCACTGGTACAGGTGATGGTTGGGGACAGGAAAACTATTACCCCGGCTACGCCTCAAAATACCCTGAGGAAGATTTGAAGCAATTCACGCAGGGAGCATCAACTGTTACTGGTCTGGTTTTCAACTTCGTCATCATCGATCGTTCCGGCAAGTTTGGCATCGCCAACAGTCTGCCCGCCACGGTGAAGGAGAGCGAGGAGAACACCTACAGCTACAGCTTCGACTTGAGCAGCAACAGCATCATCAAGGGTCAGAAACTCGACTATGACGTGATTGTCGTCATGCTCGACACGCAGGACGGCAACCGCTGCGTCAACGCAGCAAAGGGCCGTGCCGTCGATCCCACTGGCATCTCCACTGTGGATGAGACTGCCAACGCCAAGGCCGAGAGCTTCTACAGCCTCGACGGCAAGCGTCTCTCCGCTCCCGCCAAGGGTCTGAACATCGTCAAGATGAGCGATGGCAGCGTGAAGAAGATCATCGTGAGGTGAGGCTTTTCAAGCTTCACGAGATTTTAATAAAGGCGCCGTCCCTGCAAATTGTGTGGGGACGGCGTTTGTTTTATTCATCATCCATGATTGGCATTTGCCGTGCTTGTCTTGCCGTCGGTTCTGTTCATTATTGCGCGCTTCGCGCTACCGTGCGTCTTCGAGGCACGGTGTACGAGTCCCCGCTTGACCGTCAACCCCAGACTGCGGCGATAGCGCCGCAGTCTGGGGTTATTGATGATTCAGCCTCTCCGAGGCTGGTCATTATATATATAAAGCCTTTCCCCGAATCCCGGGGAAAGGCTTTCTGATTATAGCGATGTTTGATGGCCGTGGGAGAGCGGCGTCAGCTGTTGCTGCGGTCGTTGATGGCCTGCTTGATCTGGGCCTCCAACTCCTCACAGAGGTCGGGATTGTCGGCAAGCAGTTTCTTGGTGCCGTCGCGGCCCTGCGCGAGCTTGCTGCCCTGGTAGCTGTACCAGCTGCCGCTCTTCTGGATGATGCCGTATTCCGTGCCCAAGTCTACAATCTCGCCAATCTTGGAGATGCCTTGTCCGAAGAGAATCTCAAACTCGGCCTTGCGGAACGGGGGCGCCACCTTGTTCTTCACCACCTTTACGCGCACCTGGTTGCCCAGCACGTTGTCGCCGTCCTTGATGCTTGTCACGCGGCGGATGTCGAGGCGCACGGAACTGTAGAACTTCAGGGCGTTGCCGCCCGTTGTGGTCTCGGGGTTGCCAAACATGAGGCCAATCTTCTCGCGCAGCTGGTTGATGAAGATGCAGCAGGTGTTGGTCTTGGAAATCGACGAGGTGAGCTTGCGCAGCGCCTGGCTCATCAGCCGCGCCTGCAGTCCCACTACGTTGTCGCCCATCTCGCCGTCGATTTCCTTCTTGGGCGTGAGGGCGGCCACGGAGTCGACCACAAGCAGGTCGATGGCGCTGGAGCGTATCAGCTCGTCGGCAATCTGCAGGGCCTGCTCGCCGTTGTCGGGCTGCGAGATCCAGAGCTGTGTCATGTCCACGCCCAACTTCTCGGCGTAGAAGCGGTCGAAGGCGTGTTCGGCGTCGATGAAGGCCGCCGTGCCTCCCAGCTTCTGCACCTCTGCGATGGCGTGGATGGCGAGCGTGGTCTTACCCGACGACTCTGGGCCATATATCTCCACGATTCTGCCCCTGGGGTAGCCGCCCACGCCGAGTGCGGCGTCGAGGCCGATGCTTCCCGTGGGAATCACGTCAACATGCTCCACATGCTCGTCGTCCATTCGCATGATGGAGCCTTTGCCGAAGTCTTTCTCTATCTTTGCCATGGCAGCTTGTAGGGCCTTCAGCTTGCCCGCCTGCTGCTCCTTGAGCTTGGCCTGCTTCTCGGCGGCCAACTCTTCTTCTGTCTTTGCCATTGTTTGATGTTTTGATGGGGTAGGGGGTGTAGGTGTTGTAGGGGAGAAGAGGTGTGTTTCAGACTTCCAAGTCGATGTCGCGCAGCTCGTGCCAGGGCAGTCCCTGCTTGTTGAGCTGCTCCATGAAGGGATCGGGGTCGAAGTCCTCCACGTTCCACACGCCGGGCTTGCGCCACAGCCCCTTTACGAACATCATGGCGCCTATCATGGCCGGCACGCCCGTGGTGTAGCTCACGCCCTGCATGCCCGTCTCCTTGTATGCCTCCTGGTGCTTGCAGTTGTTGTATATATAATAGGTATGCTCCTTGCCGTCCTTGAGTCCGCGGATGCGGCAGCCTATGCTGGTCTCTCCCTCATAGTTGGAGCCGAGGTCTTGCGGGTTGGGCAGCACCGCCTTGAGGAACTGCAGGGGCACGATCTTCACCTTGACCGTCTTGCCCGAGCCGTCGGCCAAGGGAGCCTCGTACTCCACCTCGTCGATGCGGCTCATGCCGATGTCCTCTATCACATGCAGGTGGGTGAGGTATGCCTCGCCGAAAGTCATCCAGAAGCGTCCGCGCTTGATGGTGGGATAGTTCTTCACCAGCGACTCCAGCTCCTCGTGGTGCATCAGGTAGCTCTCGCGCTTGCCTATGTTGGGATAAGTCAGCGGCTTGTGGATTTCCAAGGGAGCCGTCTCTATCCATTTCCCGTCCTCATAGTAGAGTCCCTTCTGCGTGATTTCACGTATGTTGATTTCGGGGTTGAAGTTGGTGGCGAAGGCCTTGTGGTGGTCGCCGGCGTTGCAGTCCACGATGTCGAGATACTGTATCTCGTCAAACTCGTGCTTGGCGGCGTAGGCGGTGTAGATGCCGCTCACGCCCGGGTCGAAGCCGCAGCCGAGTATGGCGGTTAGTCCGGCCTTCTCGAAGCGGTCCTTGTAGGCCCACTGCCAGGAGTACTCGAAGTGGGCCTCGTCCTTGGGCTCGTAGTTGGCCGTGTCCATATAGTTCACGCCACAGGCCAGACAGGCGTCCATGATGGTCAGGTCCTGGTAGGGCAGGGCCAGGTTGATGACGAGTTCGGGCTTGTAGCTGTTGAAGAGCTGCTTGAGCTGCTCCACGTCGTCGGCGTCCACCTCGGCTGTCTTGATGTCCATGTTGTAGCCCTTGTCGTGGATGGCCTTCACCAAGAGGTCGCACTTGGCCTTGTGGTGGCTTGCAATCATGAATTCGGTGAATACATCAGCGTTCTGTGCTATCTTGAACGCTGCGACGGTGGCCACGCCACCGGCTCCAATCATTAAAATTCGTGCCATATTCTGTGTTTGTTTTCTTATTTCAGTTCGTCGGCGCTGATGCCGAGCGCGTTCATGAGCGAGTATCCCAATACCTCCTGCCTGAAGTTGCCGGTGGGCATCTGCTGCATGGCGAAGAGTGTGATGCGCTTCTCGTCGTCGTCCTCGGGGCGCAGCGTCCGTGCCACGGCCTCATAGCCGTCGCCCTGCTCGCTGTCGGGGACCACCATGACGCGCTTCACGTTCTTCTGGTCGCAGAACATCCTCACCAAGTCGGCCATCAGCTGGCCCTTGGAGGCCACGGAGGGTTCCACGGGCACACTGTTGATGATGAATTCTCCCATCCTGTCGTGCTTGAAGGCCTGTGCGTTGAGTTCAGAGTCGAAGAGCGAGGGCGCGAAATAGTCGAGCTGCCGCTTCTTCTTGTCGTGCACCAGCACCACCTGCGTCTCGTGGTCGCCCTCGCGCAATCCACCGTCGAGGGCGATGTCGACAGCCCATGTGGAGAAGTCGGCCTTGGGTATGCGGCGGTTGAGCGCCCGCTCAAAATACACGGTGAGGTTGAAGGCCACCTTGTCGATATAGTCGGCGTCGGCAACGATCACGTTTTCGCTCCATTTTATGTTGTTGGATTGTAGTGGGTTCATATTGCAAAGTTAATCATTAATTTCCATAACAGCAAGAACAAGCTATTAAATTTATTCAAGTTCCGCAAGTTCAAGGCACAGCGGATATTTTCCGTGGAATCATGGTAAGTTTATATGTAAAGGGGAA
>SAMEA3663103__coassemble_652_pt1 | contig 14286 bp, 12 predicted proteins | sample SAMEA3663103__metabat2_high_PE_013 | metagenome-assembled genome bin SAMEA3663103 (sample SAMEA3663103) | pig gut metagenome | biome: pig gut; feature: pig-associated habitat; material: faeces | place: France | collected 2012 | reverse complement strand
CTCATCGAGGCTTGGAAGATTGTGAGGAAGAAGTTTCCCGACTGGCAGTTGGACATCTACGGCGAAGGAAAGCTCCGCGACAGCCTGCAGCGCCAGATCGACGAGGGCGGCCTTGCCGGCTGCGTCCACCTCGTGGGAACTCGCACCGACATGGGCAGCGAGTATGCCAGTCACTCCATGCTGGTGATGAGCTCCAAGTTTGAGGGGCTGCCGTTGGTGCTGCTTGAGGCCGCCGGTTGCAAGCTCCCCTTGGTGTCGTACGACTGCCAGTGCGGTCCGCGTGAGGTGATAGAGGATGGGGTCAACGGCTATCTCGTGCCCAAGGTGGGCGACCCGGAGGGACTGGCCGAGGCCATGATGCGGCTCATGGGCAGCGAGGAGCTGCGGCGCACCATGGGCGAGGCCTCCGCGAAAAGGCTCATCCCCTTCTCCCATGAGGCGGTGATGGCGCGATGGCATGAGTTGATAGATGGAATGACAGCATGATGGACGTTTCTTTTCCCCCCTCACGCCCACCATTTCCCGCTTGGCATCCTTTCCCTCATACAAAACGGTGATTCTTATATTTAGGTGTGGGAAAATATAAGTAACTTTGCGGGAAAATAGACAGGTGGCACGCGCGGCGTTGCAGAGAGAGAGGCTGCCTTGCAAGGAGTTGCAAGTCGACGTGCAGCATCGAGTGTTGAATTTCCCAATAAATTGGACTGTAAATGAAAAAAGTATTGTTTTTGACGGGTGGAAACAGTGCCCGTTCCGGCACGGAAAGAATCATGGCGGTGATAGCCAACGGATTGTCCGACGACTACGAGGTGACGGTGATGACTTGCTGGAATCATGGTAGGAAACCTGCGTTCCCCACGAAGGATGGCGTGAGGGAAGTGGATCTCGGATTGGACCGGAATGCCTACACGTTCCGCATGATGTTGGAGCGGGAAGTGGGGCGGCGGCTTGGGCTGTGGCTTCAGGAGAATCCGCAGGACATCGTAATCACGATGGGAGGAGGCACGCTCTCTGTGGTACCCCAGCTCAAGGACGGCTCGAAGAAGGTGTTCTGGTATCACTTCTGCCTCAACAACGACCAGATCCAGTTGGGCGACCCCTCGCTGAGTTGGGCCAGCAAGCTCGTCAGGCGGGGCAAGCGGGGACGCAAGATTCGGCTGGCGCGGAAATACGACCGCGTGGTGGTGCTCACCAAGCAGGACTGCGAGCTGTGGCAACGCCATTGCGACAACGTGACCTATATCTACAACGAAGTCTCCATCCAACCCGCAACGGTCAGCGACTATGGGGCCAAGCGCGCCATGGCCGTGGGCAGGCTGACCTACCAAAAGGGCTTCGACCATCTCATCGAGGCTTGGAAGAGTGTGAGGAAGAAGTTTCCCGACTGGCAGTTGGACATCTACGGCGAGGGAAAGCTCCGCCCCGCCCTGCAGCGCCAGATCGACGAGGGCGGCCTTTCCGGCTGCGTCCACCTCGTGGGGACCCGCACCGACATGGCCAGCGAGTATGCCGGCCACTCCATGGCTGTGATGAGTTCCAACTTTGAGGGGCTGCCGCTTGCTCTCCTTGAGGCTGCCGGGTGCAAGCTCCCCTTGGTGTCGTACGACTGCGAGTGCGGTCCGCGCGAGGTGATAGAGGATGGGGTCAACGGCTATCTCGTGCCCAAGGTGGGCGACCCGGAGGGACTGGCCGAGGCCATGATGCGGCTCATGGGCAGCGAGGAGCTGCGGCGCACCATGGGCGAGGCCTCCCCGCAAAGGCTCATCCCCTTCTCCCATGAGGCGGTGATGGCGCGATGGCATGAATTAATCGATGAAATGACAGCATGATGGAAACTACAGGACAGATTTCAGTGGTCATCAACACCTACAACGCGGAGAAGTTCCTCCCACAGGTGTTGGAGAGCGTAAAGGACTTTGACGAGATTGTGGTGTGCGACATGGAGAGTACCGACCACACGCCCGACATCGCCCGACAATATGGTTGCCGCATCGTGACCTTTCCGAAGGGCGACTGCAACATCGTAGAGCCGGCCCGCCAGTTTGCCCTCGATGCGGCTCGGGGGCCTTGGATCTTGGTGGTAGACGCCGACGAGCTGGTCACCCCCCAGCTCAGGAACTACCTCTACCGCATGGTTGGCCGACCCGACTGTCCACGGGGACTCTGGATTCCCCGCCGCAACAGGGTGCTCAACCAGCTCCACCGGGAGCGTGGGCACGACTACCAGCTGAGGTTCTTCGCCAAGCAGGGCACCACGTGGCCGCCGATCATCCATGTCATGCCCCACGTGAGCGGCCGCGTGGAGCGCGTCGACGCACGCGAGCGCGGCGCGGAACTCATCCATTTGGCCGAGAACTACGTCGGCGACATCGTGGAGAAGATCAACCGCTACACCGAGGGCGAGCTGGAGAAGAAGAAGGACAAGCGGTGGGGCGTGGGCGAACTGCTCTGGCGCCCGTGGTGGAGGTTCTTCAAGTCGTATGTCATGTCGCGTGGATTCCTCAACGGCACGCCCGGATTCATCGGCAGCGCGCTCGACGGCTTCTACCAGTTCGTGCTCGTGGCCAAGATCATCGAGCGGCGCCTGAGGGCACGCCAGCAGCCGCCGCAACACAACAACACAGAAAAGCAATGAAATATCTCGTCATCAGATTCCGCCAGATGGGCGACGCCGTCATAGCCACCTGTCTGCTCAACAGCATCAAGGAGAACGACCCGCAGGCCGATGTCACCTTCGTGCTCAACCAAAAGATAGAGCCGCTCTTCCGCGGCCATCCCTCCATCGACCATATCATTACCTTCACCGAGCGCGAGCGGCACTCGCTCTGGCGCAACTTTGGCAAGATGTGGCGCGTGGTGAGGCGCGACCACTACGACGTGATCATCGACATGCGCTCCACCCTCAACACCATGGGCTTCGCCCTGTTCTCGCCCAGCAGCCGCTACCGCATCGGACTGGAGAAGTCCTACACGCGGTGGGTCTACAACCACAGGATCCACCACTTCCGCAAGGGCGACACGGCCATCAGCCACGACCTCGACATGCTGCGCCCCTTGGGATTCAAGCGTCTCGACCCCCACATCTCGCTCTCCGTCACCGACGACGAGCGGCGACGCTATGCCCGCTATCTCCAGGAGCAGGGCATCGACCTTGCAAGGCCCATCGTCCTGGTGGGTGTCTCGGCCAAGCTCGACGAGAAGCGGTGGCCGCTGAAATACATGGCCTTCATCACGCAGCGGCTCATTGCCCGCTGGCCCGAGGTGCAGATTGTGTTCAACTACGCTCCCGGCAAGGAGGCCGCCGACGCAGCCGAGGTCTACGACCTGTGCGGCAACGACGCGCACATCTTCTTGGGAGTGGAGGCCAAGAGCCAGCGCGAGCTGTCGGTGCTGGCCACCTTTGTCACCTTCTATTTTGGCAATGAGGGTGGCGCGCGCCATATCATGCATGCCCACGGCAAGCCCTCGTTCGTGGTGGTGTCGCCGGGCCGCGACCCGCGCACTTGGATTCCGTGCGACAAAGTGCCGGCCTCATGGGCCAGCCTCGACGAGCTGATGCCCCCGGGGGAGCAGCTCGGTCTGCCCTACGACGAACTCTATGCCCGCATCACCCCCCAGTTTGTATGGGGCAAGGTGGAGCGGTTCTTGGATGAGAATGGGCTGTAGTCGGCTTGAGGCGAATGTCAGCAAACTACCAAATGGGGGTGTGGGGTTTCAAGCTCCCCCTGCGGCTGGGAGATCGCCCGTCCGGCCATGATTGGCAACCGGTCTCGTCTCACCCCATGAAGCTCACCGCCAAGGCCACCATGGCAAGCCCTCCTTGCTTGAAGAGAATCTTTGGGTTGCTGCTCCAAGCTCCGTAGAGGGCCGCAAGGATGACATAACCCAGCAGCAGGCGGCTCCAAAGCAGGTCCTGGCTAATGGCGGCAAAGGCCAGCAACGCGGCCAGCAAGCCGTTGTAGACCCCCTGGTTCTTCAACAATGTGGAGAGATGGCGGTTGCCCAGTTCGTCCACGCCGATGCCGAACGTCTTGGAAGTATGGCGCGATGTGGTTGCAAAGGTCTCTAAAAACATGATGTAGAGATGCTCGGCGGCAACCAACAGGACAAAAACGACAGTAAGTTGGTTCATCATAAAAGTTCTTTTTGTTGCAAAGTTAGCGTAAACAAAGGGAACCGCAAAGGAAAACGTCTTGTTTGTGGCATTCCATAGCTTCCACTCCGGCTTCGTGGGCTCTGTGCAGCCGTCAAGCGCGGGCCGGTCGCCATTGTCTTGCTGGCGTTATGGTTTACGAAAAGAGGAGCGGTCGAAAGGCCGCTCCTCTTTTATGCTTGCTTAGTATCCGATGGTGAAGCGCTCCTTGTGGTGGGCGGGCTTCTCCAACTCGTCGACCATGGCCACGGCGTAGTCCTGTACGGAGATGTGGCTGGAGTTGGTCTTCGGGTCGATGACGAGGTCGTCCTTGCCGAGGCGGAACTTGCCCGTGCGAGAGCCTTTCTCGTCGAATGCGCCGGCAGGAGAGAAGAACACCCAGTCGAGGTCGTGCTCCTTGGTCAGATAGTGGAGATAGAAGTTGCCCAAGGGGCGCACGCCGTCCATGATTTCGGCGGGGATGGCTCCCGAGTCGACCACGCGTAGGCCTGGCTTGACGAAGAGCGTGCCTGCGCCGCCGACGATGAGCAGACGGCCAACGCCGCTCTTCTTCACGGCCTCCACAATCTTGGGATAGTTCACTTCGATGAGACGCTTGATGTCGGGGTTGGACCAGCCGGGGTTGTAGGCCGATATGACAGCGTCCTTGCCCTTGGCGATGTTGGCGATGGCGTCTACGTTGGCCACGTCCTCCTCCACAGCCGTGAGGTTGTCGCTTTGGGGCAGCTTGGTGGAATTGCGCACCACGGCCGTCACCTTGTGGCCGCGTGAGAGCAGCTCGTTGAGCACTGCCGAGCCTACGAATCCTGTCGCACCGATTAAAACTACATTTGCCATAACTTGTTTCCTTTCCTTTATTGAATGGTGAATATTCTGTTGCTTGCTTGACTTTGGCTTGTGGCCTTGTCTTGATTGCGTGTGCAAAATTACGATAAAAAAAACTGCCCTGCAAGAAGGCACTTTTCGGTCTTATGGTTACCTTTTGGTAGGAATTGGGAGCCTGCTGACTTCTCCAAAAATGACTTTAACACGTATTAACCTAATGCATCGCCCCTGTCGACTGTCCTGCTCCCCTCCCCTGGTCCTTTTCCCTGGGCAAAACGGGAATTGCCATACAGAAGCGTATTGCAGGGCGCCACCCCTCGCTTTGTCCTCAATCATCATTCTCTCAGCGAATGGAGCGAATGAATCGAATGCGCATTCGGGCAAACTTAGAGAGTAATTCGTTGAAGAGTTTCAATCATCTTATGCAAGCCGGCATTCGCAGGACAGATACCCGCTCCTGCGGTTGGCGGGGTCTTGGTTGGAGTCATGTGGATATGCTCTTCTTTTTACGCCTCCACCGCTAAATTCCCGGTGTTTTGTTTGCGCAACCCGTTTTTTTTTATAATTTTGCCCAATGACAGCATCATCCCATGTCGAAGCATACGAAAGCCATAATTCCAATTCTTGCCCTCATCCTTGTCTTCTCGTTTGTGGGCTGCAACAGTCCGCACCGCCCAAAGGACGGAGCGCGGAAGTTTGTCACCCTGTGCAGGGTGGCAACCACCCCCGTGAAGGACCAGGGCAACAGCGACCTCTGTTGGCTCTTCGGCATGTTGGCCACCATCGAGAGCGAGCATATCATGCGGGGCGACTCGGTCAACCTGAGTCCGGAATACGTGTTCCGCAAGATGCTCGTGCTGCAGGGCACGCGCGACTTTTTCGCCCGCGGCACGCGCGCAATCTCGCTGCGCGGCATGGCCCCGATGCTCATCCATTATCTCGACGACACGGGGGCCATTCCCTACGACTCCTATTTCAATCCCGACCGCAAGATCAATTATCCCGTATTGGTCAACAAGGTGCAGAAGCTCGCCGAGAGCTCATCCCAACTCACGTCGTTCACCACCCGCCTCAACGACCTGCTCGACCGTGAGATAGGTCCTTTGCCGGGCGTTGTGGCCATGGGCGGCATGGAGTATACGCCCCGCGAGTTTGCCCACAGCGTGTGCATGAGCGACGAGTATGTCGCCCTGACGAGCTTCACCCACCATCCTTTCGGCATGGAGTTTTGTTTGGAGGTGCCCGACAACGCCATGCACGACAGCTTCCTCAACGTGCCCATCGACACGCTGATGGAGCGCGTGGAGCAGGCGCTCTTCTCCGGCCACCCTGTGTGTTGGGAGGGCGACATTTCCGAGCGGGGCTTCGACTGGCAGCGGGGCTTGGCGGTGCTGCCGCCCCATCAGGACAAGGTTGGGCAGGACGAGCGCCAGCATGAGTTTGAGACCCGTCAGACCACCGACGACCACGTGATGGAGATTGTGGGCATGGCCCGCGACCTCAGTGGGAAGAAATACTTCATCATGAAGAACTCTTGGGGCGCCAGCAATGTCTACAAGGGCTACCTCTTCATGAGCCTCGACTATGCCCGCATGAAGACCATCGCCGTCGTGATGACCCACACGGCGTGGGGAGGATGACGGGTGTAGGGTTTGTAGGGGATTATTTCTCGGTGAAGAGCACTTGTATCACAGTTTGTCCCACGGCCTTGAGCGTGTTGCGGTCGATGTTGTCCATGTTGTCGGCCAGCGTGTGCCATGTGGGTCCGAATGAGCTTTGTTGGCAGTCGGGATAGTAGGGTATGATGTCGATGGTGGGTATGCCGGCCTTTTGGTTCAGGGGAATATGGTCGTCGGTGATCATTCCTCCCTCCTGCCGGGGAAAGTAGCTGCCGAATCCCGCCTGGCGGGCTGCGCGCCACACCTTTTTCACTATCTCGGGCGCATACTGGTTGGAGATTCCCTCCTTGTAGAACTTGGCGTTCATGCCGCCCACCATGTCGAGCAGGATGCCGTAGCGGGCCTCGTAGCCCTGTGGCAGGTTGGCGGCGAAATGCTGGGCGCCCAAAGCCCAGGAGTCGCCACTCGCGTCTTGGTTGGCTTCCCATTGGGGTGTGCCCCAGTCCTCAGCGTCGAAGCAGACAAAGTCCACTCCGAATCCCGACGGCAGGGCGTTCTTCTGCAGCAGTCGGGCAATCTCCAGCATCACGGCCACTCCGCTGGCGGCGTCGTTGGCGGCAAGGATGGGCTTGTGCCAGTTGGCCGAGTCGGGGTCGTTGTCGGCCCAGGGCCGCGAGTCCCAGTGGGCGCAGAGCAGTATGCGCGTCGTGGCCCCGGGGTTGTACTGTGCCATGATGTTGGTGCTTTTTAGCGTGGTGCCGTCGTAGCCCTTGAGGTCGGCCTCCTGCGTGGTCACCTTGCAGCCGTAGCCCTTGAATTTGGCCACGATCCATGCCCCGCACTCCTCGTGGCCCTTGCTGTTCATGTCGCGCGGCCCGAAGTCGCACTGCGCCTGTGTGAAGGCGTAGGCCGAGTCGGCGTTGAAGTCGGGCCCCACGGGACTCGCCTTCTCCTCCTCTTCCGTCTCTGTCAAGTCGTTCACGTTCTTGTTGCTGTTGCTATATCCGTACCAGCCCAGGCCTGCGGCGAGGGCGACTACAGCTGCTGTTACCATGATGATAGTTTTCCGTTTCATATTCTGTTTGACTGAAGGTCGGTTCTAAAAGTTAGGTCGAGGCGTAGGCTGCAAGCTATCGAGACTCAAAACGTAAGTTGAAGAGGGAGTGTAGCGGGCTACACAACCGATGGGACTTGACGTTTTGAGGCTGAAAGAAGCAGAATACGACCGAAACGATGTGAATATTTTATCTGTTAATTCCATCAACCTAATTTTCAGAACCGGCCTGAACTTGGTTCATTACCCTAAGCCAATTGCCACCCCATATCTTCCTGATGTCGTCGGTGGAGTATCGCCTCTTGAGCAGATGGATGGTGAAGTTGATGAGTTCCGAGGCGTCGGCCAGTCCCCTGACGCCGCCGTCGCCGTCGAAGTCGGTGCCGAGTCCCACGTGGTCGATGCCCATCAGGCTGATGGCGTGTTCCAGATGGGCCATCGCGTCGTTGATGCTGGCTTCCCTGTCCTTGCTGAGGAAGCCGTGGTAGAGCGTGATTTGCGCCACGCCTCCCGCCTTGGCCAAGGCGCGCAGCTGGTCGTCGGTGAGGTTGCGCGGCACGTCGCAGAGCGCCTTGCAGTTGGAGTGGCTGCACACGATGGGGCTGCGGCTGATTTCCAGCGCGTCGTAGAAGCTCTTCTCGGCCGCGTGGGAGAGGTCCACCATCACCCCCGCCTTGTTCATGGCAGCTATAACCTCGGCTCCCAGGTGACTCACGCCCCCATGCGTGTTGTTGCCGCGGGCCGAGTCGCAGAGGTCGTTGTCGCCGTTGTGGCAGAGCGTGATGTAGACCACGCCCCGGCGGGCGAAATGCTCCACGTTGCCGGGATTGCCCTCAAGGGCCAGGCCGTTTTCTATGCCCAGGCAGATGGCTTTCTTGCCCTGCTCCTTGGCTTGGCGCAGCTGCCGCTCCGTGGCGGCGAGGGCGAGATGGCGGCTGTTGGCCTCTACCAAGGCCTCTATCTTGTCGAAGATTAGGTTGGCGTAGCCAAAAGGCGTTATGGTGGGTCTGCCGTCGGCTGTGTGGCCGATGTAGGGGTGGCGGGCCAGCACGTCGGCCGAGTGGCGCTCGATGCCGGCCAAGTCGATATTCTCGCCGAAGGCCTCGCCGGGTTTGGGCTGGGGCAGGTAGGCCACCATCGTGACGGCGTCGGTGCGGCCCTCGGCCATCTTGTGGATGTCGTAGAGTATGCGGTCGTCGCGCCGCATGAAGTCCACGCCCTGGGGGAAGAACATGGGCGTGTCGCAGTGGGAGTCGAGGGTGAGGATGGCATGGTGGAGCGCCTTGGCCTTGGCGAATGCTCCGCTCTCGTCCACGAGCCATCGGAACACGGGCTGCCCCTCCTCGCCGAGCCACTCCGGATGCCACTGCACGCCGAGTATGGCCTTGTGGTCGCTGCTCTCCACGCCCTCCACCACTCCGTCTTTCGCCCTGGCTATGACGCGCAGGTGGGGGCCGGCCTCGCTCACGGCCTGGTGGTGGAAGCTGTTGACCAGGAGGCGCCGCCCCTCGCGGTTGGGATAGATGCGGTCGAGGATGCTCCCCGCGTCGAACACCACCACGTGGGAGGGCTCGGTGCGGTCGGCGTCCTCCGAGTGCTTGATGGTCATGTCCTTGCCGCTGGCCTTGAGCCACTCCCCGATGTCTTGCGCCACCTTGCCTCTCAGGGCCATGGCCAGGGTCTGGATGCCGCGGCAGATGCCCAACATGGGAATCTGGCGGTGGAAGGCCAGCCGCGTGAGCATCAGTTCGAAGCGGTCGCGGCGGGGGTTGATGCCGCCCAAGCGCGGCGAGGGATCCTCGCCCGCCCAAAGCGGATTGTAGTCGGCTCCGCCCGAGAGCAGGAGCCCGTCGATGTGGTCGAGCATGGTGGCCATCAGTTTGGAGTCGTCGGTAGGCGGCAGCAGCACAGGCACGCCGCCGGCCTTGGCCACCTGCTCGTAATAGGGGGCCATGATCATGGCCTTGCCGTCGCTGAAGTTGGCCGTCAGTCCAATCACCGGCCTGCGGCCACCCTCAGGGAAGCGGTCGTAGACGGGTTGCATTTCCTTGTCGATATTGAAAGAAGTCATCTGCTGAATCAATGATGGCAGCGTTTCGCCCCGCACCTTATTGTGCGATGGGGCCGGAGCGCTGTGGTGGAACAAAAAAAGAGTCTCCCCGCCACCTTTCTTTGGGGCGCGGAGACCGCCTTTGCCAGGTTTGTCAGAATCGCGTTGCCACGGCTCACTCTTCGAGCTTCACGGGAATCTCCCTCTTGATGCTTTGCTCCAAGGAGATGAGGGTCTCGGTGCTGACCACGCCTGGGATGGTCTGCATCTTGTTGTTGAGCAGGTCCATGAGCTGCTCGTTGTCCTTGGCGTAGAGCTTGATGAGCATGGTGTAGGAACCCGTGGTGAAGTGGCACTCCACGATTTCGGGAATTTCCTCCAGCTTCTTCACCACGTCCTTGTACATGGAGCCTCTTTCGAGGTTGAGTCCAACGTATGTGCAGGTAGAATAGCCAAGGCTCTTGGGGTTGATGTCGAAACCGCTGCCCGTGATGACACCGTTTTCCTGTAGATGCTGCACGCGCTGGTGGATGGCGGCGCGGGAGACCCCGCACTCGGCAGCCACGTCCTTGAACGGGATGCGCGCGTTCTTGGAAAGAATGCTGAGGATTTTCTTATCCAGTAAATCTATTTTTTCCATGTTTTATCAGTGATTAAAATATTGTTTCTATATTTGTTAGCAAAGATAGCAATTTAAATGGAATAACTCGACAAATTGCACGAAAATATTCCCATTGTCTAAAAATAATCCTTAATATAGGCCTTTTCTGAGCAAATAGTAAGGACTATCTTCACTAACAGGGTCTGTGGGCTGACAATTTGTTTTCGGCGTTGTGGGTTGGCGAGGGCCTGCGTGCACTCTGGGCTGCGGCGGGGCTGCTGCTGTTCTCTTTTGGCAGACTTGGTGTTTCCGGCTCGGTTCCACATTTTCGGCTTCAGCCCGTAACGGTGTCCTCAGGCAATTTCGGGTTGCCGTCATTTGTGGGCAGCCTTGTCGACGGTTGCCGACAAACTTGTCGGCATTTGTAAGCAACCGAAAACAAAAAAAGCGGACCGCCCGATTGGGGGCAGTCCGCTCCGCTACCTATATTATATATAGGCCGTGTGGCTTATTTTCTTCTCCTCACCTGCTTCTTTGCGGGAGCGGCGGGCTTGGCCTTGGGAGTGGTGGAGACCACAGCCTTGGGTGCGGCCTTCTCCACCTTCTCAAGCTCAACGGTGAAGATGAGCGTGGAATAGGGCTTGATGGGGCCCGTCTTGCGGCCCTCGTAGGCGAGATACTGGGGGATGTAGAGTTCCCACTTCGAGCCTACGGGCATCATGGTGAGGGCTTCGGTCCAACCCTTGATGACTTGGTTGCAGCCGAAGGTGGTGGTCTGCGGGTTGCGCTTGTAGGAGCTGTCGAACACCTCGCCCTTGATGTCCTTGCCCTCATACTTCACGGTCACCTTGTCGTCGGCGGTAGGCTTCTCGCCCGTGCCCATGGTGATGACCTTGTATTGCAGGCCGGAGGCTGTGGTCTGCACGCCCGGCTTCTTGGCGTTCTCCACCAGCCAGGCCTCGTTCTCGGCCTTCCAGGCCTCGTTGGCCTTCTTCTCGGCGGCCTGCGCGCGGTCGCGCACCATGTCCATGGCCTGGCGGGGAGTGAAGTGAGTGGTGTCGTTGGTGAATCCGGCTACGAAGCCCTTGTAGAAGAGCGAGTCGTTGAACGTGACGCCTGTGTCCTTGAGCCGGTTCTTATAGTTGGGCAGGATCGACTGCGAGGCGGTCTGTGCCACCTGATAGCCGGCGGCCATGGCCTGGAACTTCTTGTCGGCGAGCTTGCTGATGGCCTCCTCGAAGGCGGCGGTGAAGTCGGCCATCTGCGTGGAGTCAAGGTGGAGCTGTCCTTCAAGATACTGCTCCAGTCCCATCGTGGAGCCCACGCCGGCGGCATAGCTCAGGGAGTCGGCGGCAGTGGTCAGGGCCACAGGCTGGGGAGCGGCGGGGGCGATGGCCTTTTTGTCCTTCTTCTTCCCGGCCATGGCACAGTTGGCCGAGGCTACGAGAAGCACAAGAGCTGCGAAAACAATCTTTTTCATAATGTTTGTACTTTATTTTCAGAGACTTGTCTTTATTTTGTTTTGTTATGGTTGTGCATTTTGGGGAAGGAGTCAGAAAGCCCTGTGTCCTCCTGCCGGGCGGTAGGGCCATGAGCCTCGCAAGGCTCTTGTCGTCCTCCTGTTCCGGTCCGGGCCACGTTGCCTTCTGGCTCCTTCGGCTGTCTTGTTGGCCTGGCCTTGCGGCCTGAAGCCTTATCTCGTCATCGCTGGGAACTGCCCGTTCTGCTGCTTGCCGGCGGGCTCAGCCTTGAGCAGCGTCACCTTGAAGATGAGTGCGGAGAAGGGCTTGATGTCGCCGGCCTGGTTGGCCTGGTAGGCGAGCTGCTGCGGGATGTAGATTTCCCATGTGGAGCCGATGGGCATGTGCCTCAGTGCCTCGGCAAAACCGGGGATGTTCTGGTATGCCTGCGAGGTGACGGGGGTCTCCTTGCCGCCGTGGTTGGAGGAGTCGAACACCTTGCCGTCGATGGTGCGTCCCTCGTAGGTGAAGGTGACGCTCCAAGTGGAGTCGGCGATGGTCTTGCCGTTGCCGGCCTTCAACACTTTGTACTGCACGCCTGAGGGCAGCGTCACCACGCCCGGCTTCTTCTTGTTGGCGGCGAGGAACTTCTCGCCGGCCACCTTGTTGGCGCCATACTGCTTGATGGCGCTCTTGGCCTTGAGCTCGTTGATTTTCTGCTGGGCGATGGCCTGTGCCTGCTCCATGGTGAAGGCTGTCTTGCTGCCCTTGATGCCGGCCGTGAATCCGGCCATGAACTTGCTCATGGAGAGCGTCTGCGTGGTGTCGGAGCCAAAGCACATACTGTTCATCTGCTGCACACCCTGGGTGGAGAGGCCCATGCCCACGCTCAAACCGGCGATGTAGGCAAACTTCTTCTTGTCCTTGCCCACCTTGGCCCCTTCGTTGAGGCCTTTGATAAACTCGCCAATATAGGCTGTGTCGATGGCGTTGCCTTCCCTAAGCTGCATGCTCAGGCTCTGTGACTGGGCCAGACCCATGGCGTAGCTCAATGAGTCGATGCCGTTCTTCAAATCACTCTTAGGCGCCGAGTCGTTGCACGAGGCGAGAGTGGCGCCGCAAACGGCCGCGATGGCCGCGAATCTTACTAACTTCATATTCTATTGATCAATAATTTCTTGGAGGAAAGAATCTTTCGGGTTTGGGGGCTTATGGAGGCGGCGGGGTGAATGGGGGTGATGGGCCATGCACAAGCCACGGTCACTGTCAAATCACCTCGATGAGCTCCACGTCGAAGATGAGGGCGGCGAAGGGCGGAATCTGCTGCCCCGCGCCCCGCTCGCCGTAGGCGAGGTCGTAGGGGATGAAGAAACGGTACTTTGCCCCCTCCTGCATGAGCTGCACGCCCTCGGTCCAACCTTTGATGACCTGGTTGAGGCCAAACACGGCCGGCTCGCCGCGCTTGTAGCTGCTGTCGAACACGGTGCCGTTGATGAGCGTGCCCTCATAGTGGCAGCGCACCTGGTCGGTGGCCTTCGGACGCTTGCCGTTGCCCTCGCGCAGCACCTGGTACTGCAGGCCGGAGGGAAGCGTCACCACACCCTCCTTCTTGGCGTTGGCGGCAAGGAAATCCTCGCCCGCAGACTTTGCCTTGCGCGACTGCTCCTCGGTCTTGCGGTTGAAATACTCGTTGATTACAGCCTGTATCTCGGCAGGCTCCATGGCCGTCTTGTCGGCCAGCGCGTCGCCAACACCGGTGGCAAACTCGTTGATGTCCAACTCCTCGGCCCCCATCTGGCGCAACTGCATGCCGATGCTCGTGCCCAAGGCGTAGGCTACTTGATCCTTCATCTTTAAATATCCTATTTTTTAATTAATTACGTGCAAAGTTACATATTTTATCTATTTCTTCGCCGACAATTGGGTAAAAATTATTATTTTTGTGAAAACTTAATGCTTCCGTCTCGCCTTGTGGCGCGGAATGCAATGATGAAACCCTTAGAAGAAAGGAAGGAATATGAAAAAGAAAGTGGTTTTCCTCACGGGAGCCGGCATGTCGGTGGAGAGCGGATTCAAGACTTTCCGCGGCAATGACGGGCTCTGGGAGAATTATCCTGTGGAACAGGTGGCGTCGCACGAGGGCTGGATCAGAGACCCCGTGTTGGTGAACAACTTCTACAACGGACTGCGCCGCAAACTGTGGCAGGCCCAGCCCAACGAGGGCCATAGGCTCATCGCTGGCATGGAGGCGAAATACGACGTGACGGTGATCACGCAGAACGTGGACGACCTGCACGAGCGCGCCGGCTCCAGCCGCGTCATCCATCTGCACGGCGAGCTCTCAAAGGCGTGCTCAAGCGACAACCCCGACGACAAGCGCTACCAGGTGGAGCTCTCGCCCGAGCACAACGACGTGGCCCCGGGCGAGAAGGCCGGCGACGGCAGTCTGCTGCGCCCCTTCATCGTGTTCTTCGGCGAGGCCGTGCCCATGATGGAATCTGCTGCCCGCGAAGCCATGCAGGCC
>SAMEA3663103__coassemble_628_pt1 | contig 14724 bp, 11 predicted proteins | sample SAMEA3663103__metabat2_high_PE_013 | metagenome-assembled genome bin SAMEA3663103 (sample SAMEA3663103) | pig gut metagenome | biome: pig gut; feature: pig-associated habitat; material: faeces | place: France | collected 2012 | reverse complement strand
CGCGCCGGCTCGATGGGCGACGTGGGCGCCGCCACCGACCCCGACGTCAACTCGCAATACTGGAACCCCGCCAAGTACCCCTTCAACATCAGCCGAGCGGGAGTCTCCATCAACTACACGCCGTGGCTGCGCCAGCTGGTCAACGACATCGACCTGGCCCAGCTCGTGGGCTACTACCGCATCGGCGACTACAGCGCCGTGTCGGCCTCGCTGCGCTATTTCTCATTGGGCGAGGTGCAGCTCTCCGAGAGCGACAATGCCCAGACCATCAACCCCTACGAAATGTCCGTCGACGTGGCCTACTCGCTGATGCTGAGCGAGAAGTTCTCCCTGGCCGCCGCCGTGCGCTGGATCTACTCCGACCTCACCTACAGCTACACCGACGAGACGTCGCCCGCATCGGCCTTCGCCGCCGACATCGCCTGCTACTATCAGAACTACGTCAACATCGGCTCGCGCGAGTGCCAGTTGGGATTGGGCTTGAACATCAGCAACATCGGCTCGAAGATTACATTCGGCGGCAGCGACCGCAGTGAGTTCATCCCCACCAACCTGCGATTGGGAGCCTCGCTCATGGTCCCCATCGACGAATACAACCGCATATCGTTCTCCGCCGACGCCAACAAGCTGCTCGTGCCCACCTATCCCAAGCAGAAGGAGGGCGAGACCAGCGCCGACTACGACGCCCGCGTGGAGAAGGACTATTACGACGTGTCGAGCATATCGGGCATCTTCAAGAGCTTCTCCGACGCCCCGGGGGGATTCTCCGAGGAGCTGAAGGAGATACAGTGGAGCGCGGGCGCAGAGTATGTATACAACGACAAGTTCGCCATCCGCGCCGGCTACCACCACGAGAGCGAGACGAAGGGCAACCGCAAGTACTTCACCGTGGGCGCGGGATTCAAGATGAACGTGTTCTCGCTCGACGCCGGCTATGTCATCGCCACGGCCAAGAGCAACCCGCTGGACCAGACGCTGCGCTTCTCGCTTAGCTTCGACATGGACGGCATCAAGGATCTCTTCCGCAGAAGATAGACACCACACAATCCACAAGCCATGCAACAACCCAACATCCGCGTCGGCATGGGCTACGATGTCCACCGACTTGTAGAAGGCCGCCCGCTCATCTTGGGCGGCATAGAGATACCCCACACGCTGGGACTCTTGGGCCACAGCGACGCCGACGTGCTCATCCATGCCATCTGCGACGCCCTGCTGGGCGCCGCCAACCTGCGCGACATCGGCTTCCACTTCCCCGACACGTCGGCCGCCACATTGGGAATGGACAGCAAGGAAATCCTGCGCCAGTGCATAGGGCTGATAGAGGAGAAAGGCTACAAGGTGGGCAACATCGACGCAACGGTGTGCGCCGAGCGTCCGAAAATCAATCCCCATGTGGACCGCATGCGTTCCTGCCTGGCCGGAGTGATGGGCTGCGACGAGGACCAGATCAGCATCAAGGCCACCACCACCGAGCGCTTGGGCTTCACCGGCCGCGAGGAGGGCATCAGTGCCTACGCCGTGTGCATGATTTGGAAACAGTAGCCCCCTCCCCACCCCACAACACCCAAATGCCAAGTACGCAAAGGTTGCGCATCCGCTTGCAGGGGCCGTGTCGTCGACGACACGGCCCCTGCAATTCGATTGGGAGTTCAATATGATATACCCAAAATATCGTTCTGAAAAAACTGTAAACCAAATAAATCCACGAATCCTCACAAATGCGGATGGGCAATCCCTGATGTTTGTCATTCGACGCAGAGGCCTTGCTCTGTGGCGGCCCAAAGGGATGTCCTATCTCTTTAAGGCTGGTTCTATAAATTAGGTCGAGTAGTATTGGGCTTACGCCCACCTTTTCTCGCCATGGCATAGCGCAAGCGAGCTTGGCTCTGCTCATTTGGCTTATCGAAAAGGTTCTGCGAGCTATCGGGACTCAAAACGTAAGTTGAAGAGGGAGTGTAGCGGGCTACACGACCGATGAGACTTGACGTTTTGAGACCGATAGATGCAGAAGACGACCGAAACAACAACTGCACTTTATCGATTATTCTATCAGCCTAATTTATAGAACCAGCCTTAATTCCCCCTTTTTTGTCTCATTCATCAGTTTTCATCAAATTGTCGCCATTCTTTTGCACTCCACTGATAAATAATTTGTATCTTTACCCGACGTTTCCGGCCCACACGGCACGGAGAAACTGATAAAGGTATTGAATATGAACGCAAAAGAAGTACAAATCCGTTGCAAGAACAACGGCAAGACGCTGTCGGTGGCCATCGGCAGCACACTCTCAGACGTTTACAGAGCCAGCGGGATGGAAATGGAGTTCGGTCCCGTGAGCGCCAAAGTTAACAATAAGGTGGAGGGCATGCACTACCGCGTCTACCACAACAAGGACGTGGAGTTTCTCGACCTGCGCAGCGCGTCGGGCATGCGCAGCTACACGCGCACACTGTTCTTCATCCTCTGCAAGGCCGTGCACGACCTCTACCCACATTCGGAGGTGGTCATCGACATCCCCGTGTCGAACGGCTACTACGTAGACCTCGACCTGGGACACGCCGTGACCTTGGAAGACGTCGACGGCATAAGGCGGCGCATGCAGGAAATCATCGACGCCCACATCCCCATCACCCGCCACGAGGTGCCCACGGAGGAGGCCATCAAGATGTTCAAGGAGAAGGGCGACGAGGCCAAGGTGAAGCTCCTCAGCAGCTACGGCCAGCTCTACACCACCTATTACCAGATTGACGACTACGTGGACTACTACTACGGCTCGCTGCTCACCAACACCAAGAAGATCTACCTCTTCGGCGTGGAGAAATACTTCGACGGCATGCTGCTGCGCATTCCCGACCTGAAGAACCCGGGCGTGCTGCCCGAAATGACCCACCAGGACAAGATGTTCGAGATATTCAAGGAGCACCACCGCTGGCAGGGCATCATGGGCGTGCGCACGGTAGGCGACTTCAACGAGGTGGTGGAACACGGCCACGCCACCGACCTCATCAACATCAGCGAGGCCCTGCAGGAGAAGAAGATAGCCCGCATCGCCGACGAGATTGCCAACCGCAAGAGCGTGAAGCTCGTCCTCTTGGCTGGCCCATCCAGCTCGGGCAAGACCACCACTTGCAAGCGGCTCTCCATACAGCTCATGACCAACGGCATCAAGCCACTGCAAATCTCGCTCGACGACTACTTCGTGGACCGCGAGCACACACCCAAGGACGAGAACGGAGAATACGACTACGAGAGCATCTACGCCCTCAACCTGCAGCTCATCAACCAGCAGTTCAACGCCCTCTTCCGGGGCGAGGAGGTGGAGCTGCCCAAGTACAACTTCCAGACGGGCCGCAGCGAGAAGAGCGGAAAGAAACTCAAGATGGACGAGAGCAACGTGCTCGTGGTGGAGGGCATCCACGCACTCAACCCCGAGCTGACGGCGCAGATTCCCGACAACCAAAAGTTCCGCGTCTACGTCTCGGCGCTCACCACCATTCTGCTCGACGACCACAACTACATCCCCACCACCGACAACCGGCTGCTCCGCCGCATCATCCGCGACTACAAATACCGCGGCGTGAACGCCCAGGAGACCATCCACCGCTGGCCGTCGGTGCGCAAGGGGGAGAACAAGTGGATATTCCCCTACCAGGAGAACGCCGACGCCATGTTCAACAGTGCCATGCTCTTTGAGTTGGCCGTCATCAAGCAGCAGGCAGAGCCGCTGTTGGAACAAGTGCCGGAGAACTGCGAGGAGTACTCGGAGGCCTACCGGCTGAGCAAGTTCCTGAGGTACATCAAGCCCATCCCCAACCGCGACATCCCGCCCACAAGCCTGCTGCGCGAGTTCCTTGGCGGCAGCTCGTTCAAATACTGAGCCAAAGGACTTCGCCAACAGACCGGCACACGCCCCCAACCCGAGGCTGGACGATCCTGTAGCCCGCCGCCAAGCGGGGAAACATATTCTGAGGATTCATGCCTGCTGGATGGAATATATTTCGTATCTTTGCAGCAGACAAGCAGGAGGCACGGCGTCCTCGCCGTGCGAGAATGTGGGGCGGGACGCCATGCGAGAATGTGCGGCGGGACGCCGCACCTCCTACAGCAAAACCAGTGAACATTATATATATAGGAGGACTAAAGAACGAAACGATGATGAAGACAGAAATGCAGGTAGACCTCGACTTGATGTCGTTTGTAGAGACCAACATACTTCCCCGCTACAATGCCTTTGGCACGAGCCACGGACTGGCCCATGTGCAGAGAGTCATCGCCAACTCCCTGGTGCTGGCCCGCAGGATGAACGCCGACATCAACATGTGCTATACCATAGCCGCCTACCACGACTTGGGCATGTCGGGGCCGCGCGCCATCCACCATATCACGGGCGGCAGGATCCTCATGGCCGACAAGCGGCTCACCAAATGGTTCTCGCCCCAGCAGCTGCGCGTGATGAAGGAGGCTGTGGAGGACCACCGCGCCTCGGCGTCGCACTCCCCACGGAGCATCTACGGGAAGATTGTGGCCGAGGCCGACCGCGACCTCGACCGCGACACGGTGTTCCGCCGAGCCGTGGAGTTCGGGCTGGAGAACTATCCTGAAAAAAGCCGTGAGCAACAGTGGCAGCGATTCTACGCCCACATGAAGGAGAAATACTCCTCTGCGGGCTACATCACGCTGTGGATTCCCAACTCGCCCAACGAGCAGAAGCTGAAGGAAATCCGAGGCATCATAGAGCAGCCCCAACTGCTCCGCCAGTATTTCGAACGCTTCTACCAACAGGCGACAACAAACCGGGACGACTCCGGGAATTAGGCCGTGGCTTTACATTCCCCTTATTCTGACCGAACAAAAGGACATCACACGACACCCCTATATAAAATACGAACAGGATGGAATCTGGGCGACAGTGAGCCAGCTGATCGCCGACCAGAGAGACAACCACGACATCGAGCTGCTGACTCCCATGAAGTATGTCGTGGGCTATATTTGCAAGGGCTCGCAGGACAGCCAAGCTCAAGGCGAAGCCTCCCGGCGGAAGCCCCAGGAATGAGGAATGACTTCGAGCGGGACTGGCCACAAACAGACAGACAGCACCAGGCCCAATGGGCCTCAGCACAAAGGCAGGGATTGTTCCCTGCCTTTTGCTGTCCTATTTGTGGAACTTCTCCAAGTGGAGGGTCTGGTCGCAATAGTCCACCACGGCTTGGCGGTGGGTGATGAAGATGATGGTGCGGTCGTGCCGTCCGAGTATGTTGTCCAACAACTGGCGTTCGGTGTCGGGGTCGAGAGCCGACGTAGCCTCATCGAAGAGCATGATGCTGCGGTCGCGGAGCAGTGCGCGAGCTATGCTGATGCGCTGCGCCTGTCCCTCGGAGAGTCCCCCTCCCGCCTCCGAGCACTCGGTGTCGAGGCCGTCGGGGAGGTCGAACACAAAGTCGGCACAGGCCGTGTGGAGGGCTTCGGCCATCTCCCGGTCGGTGGCCCCGAGGCGTCCCAGTCGCAGGTTGTCGCGTATGGTGCCACTGAGCAGCGTGTTGCCCTGCGGCACATACACGATGTTGCAGCGCATGCGGGGCGTGAGCGCCATGCTCTCGTGGCTGTCGTAGATGGTGACCGAGCCCTGCTGGGGCTTCAGCAGCGCCAGGATGATGCGTATGAGCGTGGTCTTCCCCGCTCCCGTCTCACCCAGGACGGCCGTGCTGCTCCCGGGCTTGAAGTCGAAGCTGAGGTCGTTGATGACCAGCCGCTCGGCGGCGGAGTATTGGTAGAACACATGGTTGAGCCTCACGCCACAGGGAACGTCGAGCATCACAGGGTCGCCCTGTTCCTCCAACGGGTCCTCCTCCAGCTCCATCAGCCGCTCGGCGGCGGTGAACACCGAGACGAAGGCCGGCACAAGCTTGGTCAGGTTGCGGGCGGGACCCTGAATGCGACCCACCAACTGCAGGTAGGCCGTCATGCCGCCAAAGGTCAGCGTGTGGCGGCTCATGCGCAGGGCAGCCCAGGCAAAGGCCACCAAATAGCCCAAGGCGAAACCGAAATTGAGCACCAGGTTGGAGAAGAGCGAGAACTTCGTGCGGCGCACCACATTCTGGTGAAGCTCGCTCTGGGTATGCTCCAGGCGGTTCACGGCCGTGTCGTCGCTCTCCAGCGTCTTGATGAGCATACGGTGCTGGATGGTCTCCTGCAACACGCTCTGCACCTTGGAGTCGCTGTCGCGCACCTGCCGCGTGTAGCGGCGCATCTGCCCGACATAGATCTTGCTGAACACGATGAACACAGGGATGATGGCTATCGTGATGATGGCCAGGATGCGGTCAAGGGAGAAGAGATAGAAGAACGCGCCAAGGAACATCATGAGCACGGAAAGCACATTGGGAAGCGTCTCCGTGATGAAGACCACCACGTTGCTCACGTCAAACTCCAGCCGGTTGAGCACATCGCCCGAGTGGAGAGTCTCCTTGCCGTGCCATTCCGTGCGCAGGATTCTGTCGAGCATGCGCTGCTGCATTCGGTTCTGGGCGCGGATGCCAAGGATGTTGCGCACCCACACCGACGCGATGTTGAGCGCGAAATTGGCCAGGATGAGCAGCCCCATGAACGCCACGGCATTGAGCAGCGAGCCAGGGATGCTGCCCGCGGCTACGTCGATGGCGTGCTGCACGGCCCACACCTGCGCCAAGCTGACCACCACGGAGAGCAGTCCTATCGACGCGTTGATGATGGCCTGCGTGCGGTTGGTCTTCGACGCGCGCCAGAGCCATCGGAAAATCTGACTTGAGCTGTAGTGGGTTTTGGGTATTCTGAGTATTTCCTTGATTTTCATCGTCTTTGTCTATCGCTGGTCGGCACCCCACATCATCTTCTCGCGAAGCGTGGAGAAATAATGGTGTTCCGGGTTGCGCACGATCTGAATGTTGTGGCGGGCCTTGGTGATGGTCAGGAGTGTCGTGTCGTGCATCTTCTGCGAGCGTCCGTCCACAGCCACGAGGAAATTGTGGGTGCGGCTCTCCACGCTCAACTCTAAGCGGCAGTCGTCGCGAATCACGATGGGCCTGAGGCTCAGGCTGTGGGGAGCCACCGGCGTGATGCAGAGCGAGTTCGACTGCGGCACGATAATCGGCCCTCCGTTGGAGAGCGAGTAGGCCGTGGAGCCTGTGGGCGTGGCCACGATGATGCCGTCGGCAAGATAGTTGCCCACATACTCCCCGTTGATGGTGATGTGGACGGAAATCATCGATGCATTGTCGCGCTTGAGCACGGCTATGTCGTTGAGCGCGAAGGGAGAACCCATGACGGAGTCGCCCTGCGTGTCGATGCGGATGAGCGAATGGCTCTCCGTGGTGATGTTGCCAACGAACACATTGTCGAAGGCCGTCGGAATCTCGTCGGGCATAATGTCGGCGAGGAAGCCCAGCCTGCCCATGTTGACGCCGATGATGGGTATGTTCTTGTCGCCTATACGGGCGGCTACATGGAGCAGTGTGCCATCGCCGCCCATCGACACCGCGTAGTCGGCGCTGAAATCATCGCCCGAGAAGACCCCGTCGGGCTTCAGGTTGATGCCCAGCTGGTGGCGGATAAACCCCAAATAGGGCTTGTCTATGAGGATTCGGGCGTTGCGCCCCGCGAGGGTGTCAAGCAGCGTCCTCACTGCCATCGACTTGCCCACCTGGTAACCGTTGCCGAAAAGCGCAAAACTTAACGTCTTATCTGCCATATTCTGAATCGTTTTTCGCCGTCGTGCGTGATTTCGTACAAAAAACGCACGCTTTCTGGCGGGAAAGGACTCGCAATTCCTTTTTTTTTTCGTAAATTTGCAAATGGTGTCCCCACACCAGTCCCCAAGCGGGGATTCCCGAGGTGGGGGGACGCTTTCCCGTTACGAATGCAAATATACATCATTTCTTGGAAAAACGGGACAGAACGTTAAAAATTAAATGAAAAAAGAAAATGGCAAAGATTTATTTGTTCCTTGCAGAGGGCTTTGAGGACACCGAGGCCCTGTCTACAGCCGACGCGCTGCGTCGTGGCAACGCCGAAGTGGTATTGGTGAGCATCACCCCAGAGCGCAACGTCACATCCAACACGGGCACGACCGTCGTCACTGACAAGTTGTTCGAAGAGTGCGACTTCAGCGACGCCGACGCCGTGGTGCTGCCCGGCGGAATGCCCGGCACCGTCAACCTCGACAAGCACGCTGGGCTGCGCGAGCTCCTGAAGCAGCGCGCCAAGGAGGGCAAGCTGATTTGCGCCATCTGCGCGGCCCCCACCGTGCTGGCCCACAACGGACTGGTGGAGGGCTACAAGGTTTCGTGCTACCCCACGTTTGAGTCGGAGATGAAAGGATCCATCCTCACCCGCCAAATGGTCACCGAGGACCGCAACATCATCACCGCCGAGGGACCCGCCGCAGCGCTGCCCTTTGGCTTCACCATCCTGCGCCGCTTCCTGTCGGGCGCTGAGGTGGACGACATCGAGGACAGCATGCGCTTCACCCATCTGATGCATCAATAACCGCTCATGGACTATGCCATCATTGTGGCCGGCGGGAAGGGACTGCGCATGGGGGCCGACATCCCCAAGCAGTTCCTGCCCGTGGGCGGCATTCCTGTGCTGATGCTCACCATCAACGCGTTTCGGGCTTTCGACGCGCGGCTGCAGATCATCGTCGTGCTGCCCCAAGAGCAACAGGACTATTGGCGCCAACTCTGCCTCGACCATTCCTTCGATGTGGAGCACCTGATAGCCAACGGCGGGGCCACGCGCTTCGAGTCGTCGCGCAACGGCATCGCGCTGATACCCGACGACGCTGAGGGTGTGTGCGCCATCCACGACGGGGTGCGGCCCTTCGTCGCGCGCGAGGTGATAGCCCGCAGCTTCGATGCCGCCCGCCGTCAGGGAGCGGCCATACCGGTAATGCCCGTGACCGACACCCTGCGCTACTGCGGCGACGGAAAGGAGCGCAACGTGCCCAGAAGCGACTTCCGCTCGGTGCAGACACCGCAGACCTTTGACATCCAGCTGCTGAAGCGGGCCTTCCGCCAGCCCTACAGAGAGTCGTTCACCGACGACGCCTCGGTGGTGGAGGCCTTGGGCGAGCGCGTGGTGATGGTGGAGGGCAACCGCGAGAACATCAAGCTCACAACTCCCTTCGACCTGAGAATGGCCGCGGCGCTGATGGCCAGGCCTTAGCCCGCACGCCCTCCTCTCCATACCAAGACTATGAACATCCTCGACCAAGACATCATGTACCTGCCGGGCGTAGGCCCGCACCGAAAGGAGATATTGGGCAAAGAGCTCAATATCCAGTCTTGGCGTGACCTGATAGAGTATTTTCCCTACAAATATGTCGACCGCAGCCGCATCTACACCATCAGGGAGATGACGGGCGACATGCCTTTCGTGCAGCTGAAGGGCAAAATCCTGCGCTTTGAGGAGTTCGAGCTGGGGCCGCGCAAGAAGCGCATCGTGGCCCACTTCAGCGACGGCACGGGAATCGTGGACATCGTCTGGTTCAACGGCGGCAAGTATATCTACGACCACTACAAGACGGGCGTGGACTACATCCTCTTCGGCCGACCCACCATCTACGCAGGCCGCTACCAGTTTGCCCACCCCGACATACAGCCGGCGGACGGATTGGAGCTCTCCTCGATGGGCATGCAACCTTATTATATTACCACGGAGCGCATGAAGAAGTCGGGGCTGATGTCGCACAACGTGGAGAAGATCACCAAGAACCTTGTGGAGCGCATCCCCCAAGGCAGCATCGCCGAGACGCTGCCGCCCTTCATCACGTCGCGCCTCCACCTGATGGGGCGCGAGGAAGCCCTGCGCAAGATCCACTATCCCAAGGACGTGCGCGACGTGCAGAACGCACAAGCACGGCTGAAGTTTGAGGAGCTCTTCTATGTGCAGCTCAACATCCTCCGCTATGCCTCCGACCATCGCCGCAAATACCGTGGCTGCGTGATGCGCCACGTGGGACAGCTGTTCAACGGCTTCTACTTCAACCACCTCCCCTTCCCGCTCACCAACGCCCAAAAGCGTGTGATGCACGAGATACGGGCCGACTTGGTGTCGGGGCAGCAGATGAACCGGCTGCTGCAGGGCGACGTGGGCTCGGGCAAGACTCTGGTGGCCCTCATGGCGATGCTCTTGGCCATCGACAACGGGTACCAAGCCTGCCTGATGGCGCCCACCGAGATACTGGCCGAGCAGCACTTGCAGACGCTGCGTGGCTTCCTCGGCAACCTGCCCGTCAGGGTGGAGCTGCTCACGGGCATCGTCAAGGGCAAGCGGCGCAAGGAGGTGCTCGACGCCCTCCTTTCGGGCGAGGTCAACATCCTGGTTGGCACCCACGCCGTGCTTGAGGACAACGTGCAGTTCCGCCGCTTGGGCATGGCCGTCATCGACGAGCAGCACCGCTTCGGCGTGGCACAGCGCGCCAAGCTCTGGGGAAAGAGCGAGAACCCGCCCCACGTGTTGGTGATGACGGCCACTCCCATTCCGCGCACGCTTGCCATGACCATCTACGGCGACCTCGACGTGAGCATCATCGACGAGCTGCCGCCGGGACGCAAGCCCATCAGGACCGTCCACCGCTACGACACGCAGATGCCCAGCATCTATCAGGGCATCCGGCAGCAGGTGGCGGAGGGAAGGCAGGTGTACATCGTGTTCCCCGTCATCAAGGAGAGCGAGAAAAGCGACTTGAAGAACCTTGAGGAGGGATTCGCCACCCTCACCGAGGTGTTCCCCAACTTGAAGTTGGGCAAGGTGCACGGAAAGATGAAGAGCGCCGACAAGGAAGCCGAGATGCTGCGGTTTGTCAGCGGCGAGACGCAGATTCTCGTCGCCACCACCGTCATCGAGGTGGGCGTCAACGTACCCAATGCCACCGTGATGATCATCCTCGACGCCCAGCGCTTCGGCCTCAGCCAGCTCCACCAGCTGCGGGGACGCGTGGGGCGAGGGGGAAGCCAAAGCTATTGCGTACTCGTCACGACCACCAAGCTCTCTGACGACACCAAGAAGCGGATTGACATCATGTGCGAGACCAACGACGGATTCCAGATTGCCGAGGCCGACCTCAAGCTCCGCGGGCCGGGCGACCTCGAAGGCACACAGCAGAGCGGCATCGCATTCGACCTGAAGATAGCCGACATCGCACGCGACGGACAGCTTGTGCAACTTGCGCGCGAGGAGGCCGCGAAAATCATCCAGGCCGACCCAAAATGCGACAAGGCGGAGTATCAGTTGCTGTGGAATAGGTTAAAAGAATTAAGAAAAAGCAACATCAACTGGTCGGCGATAAGTTAAAATATTGATTTATGTCAACCAGCAAGCGGAAAACGCCAAATCTCCCATCAAATGGGCAACTGCAGGCTACAGAATTGCTTGTTTTCGCAGAAAGCCGCGCAATTTGCATCTGTTAATTCAGAATAAAAAGATGTTAACGGATTCCGCTTTTTCTCGATTTTTTATTATCTTTGCAAAGTCTTCAGTAAAATCGCTTAATTTTTGTTTATTTTGCGATTGATTGCCCATCATTTTTCACACCGATGGGGTGAGACTAAAACCTGTAGTGTATGCAATTGAAAACGAAAATAAAGACTATATGTGTTTGTGCAATGATGACTTTGGCATCATTCCCAAGCCATGCCCAAGACTTATTGGCCCGCCAGGCCCCAGTAGACAAGCGGATGAAAGCCGTCGACACGCTCTCATTGCGCCGCCTCATCGTGAAGGAAAACATGGAGAATCCCTCAGCCGACCTCTACGACGGCTGGGACAACAAATACGCACACCGCACAACCTCGCTTCCGGAAAACTACCGTATCGACTTGCGCGGTTTTTGTATGCCCACGCCAAGCCGCGTGGTGACGAGCAACTTCGGCTACCGCGCCCGCTGGGGACGCCAGCACAAGGGCTTGGACATCAAGGTCTACATCGGCGACACCATCCGTGCAGCCTTCTCCGGCAAGGTGCGCATCGTGCGCTATGAGGCCGGAGGCTACGGCAAATACGTGGTCATCCGCCACAACAATGGACTGGAGACCATCTACGGCCACCTGAGCAAGCAGCTGGTAGCCGAGAACGAGGAAGTGCGCGCCGGAGAGCCCATCGGCTTGGGTGGAAATACGGGCCGAAGCACAGGCTCACACCTCCACTTCGAGACGCGCCTTTGCGGCGTGGCGCTGAATCCGGCGCTGATGTTCGACTTCCGCAACCAAGACGTCACGGGCGACTACTACGTCTTCCACCGCTCGTCTTACGAGTCTGAGAGCGAAGCGGCCACACGTGAGCGCGGCATGGCCAACAACGGAAGCTACACCGCCGACCAGGTGCGCGGCGGCAGCTATGCCGGCAACGCCTCCTCGGAGGGCTCAAGCCAAGTGGAGAAGCTCTACCACAAGGTCGCCGCCGGCGAGACGCTCGCAAGCATCGCGCGCCGACGCAACGTCACGGTGGAGCAGATCTGCCGCCTCAACCACCTCTCGCCCAGCGCCAAAGTGCGGCCGGGCATGATCCTGCGCTACTCTTGACGGATAATACATTACAGATATATCCCAAGGACCTCTTCCCTGACAGGAAGGGGTCCTTTTCGTTTGTGGCCTTCCGCAGGCCGGCGCCCCCAACCTTTCCTGTTGCGGGAAAACCCGCAGTCTATTTCCCCTCGCCTTTGGCCGACTTGAATAAATTGATTATCTTTGCATCCACAAAGAAAGATGAGACAATGGAAAACCATTACTTAAAACAGTATCCCGACCTGATGGCGGGAAAGAAGATCATGTATGTCCACGGCTTTGGCTCCTCAGGCCAGTCGGGCACCGTGAAGCGCCTCCACGAGGTGCTGCCCAATGCGGAAATCATTGCCGAGGACATGCCCCTACACCCCGCCGAGGCCATGCAGCTGCTCCACAAGCTCTGCGACGAGCGCAGGCCCGACCTCATCATCGGCACGTCGATGGGCGGGATGTACACAGAGATGCTCTATGGCTACGACCGCATCTGCGTGAACCCAGCCCTACAGATGGGCGATACGATGCACGAGCACAACATGATGGGCAAGCAGGTGTGGATGAACCCGCGCAAGGACGGCGAGAAGGAGTTCATCGTCACCAAGGCCCTCGAGAAGGAATACAAGGAAATCACCAAGCAGTGCTTCAGCGGTGTGACCGAGGAGGAGAAGCGGCGCGTGTTCGGACTCTTCGGCGATAGGGATCCCATCGTGCACACCTTCGGGCTCTTCAGCCAGCACTATCCGCAGGCCATCCACTTCCACGGCGAGCACCGCATGGACGACCGCAGCTTCCTGCATGGCGTGGTGCCGGTCATCCGCTGGATCAGCGACCGACAGGAGGGGCGCGAGCGTCCCATCGTCTACATCGACTCCTCCACCCTGCGCGACGAATACGGCCATCCCAAGTCGAGCCTCAACAAGGCTTTCGACCTGCTCATCGAGCACTACCAAGTGTTTGTGGTCTGCCCCGCCCCCACCGAGGACCCACAGGCAATCTCCGGCTGGCAGGATTGGGTGAAGGAGACTTTCGCCGCCCCGGCGTGGAACCACGTGATATTCACCAACCAAAAGGCACAACTCTATGGCGACTACTTCATCGACTGCCACCCCGACGCCAATTTCATGGGGACGCGCGTGGAGTTGGGAAGCGACGACATGAAGACGTGGGAAGACGTAATCGTGTTCTTCGAGAGATTGGGAGGACAATAGGAGCCACACCATCGGTCGCTGGCCACCGCCCACCCATCCATCCACAACAAAACAAAACGACTTATGGCAACAGAATTTGAGAAGATGCGCTCGGAGCAGCTCTACGACTTCTCCGACCCGGAAATCAACCGAAGCCTGCTGCACGCCAAGGAGACCTGTCTCCTGCTCAACCAGCTCACCCTCACCTCGCCCCGCTATCGTGAGGTGCTGCGCGAGCTGGTGCCGGGCATCCCCGACTCATCGAGCATCTGCCCGCCCTTCCACTGCGACCACGGAAACGGCATACGCATGGGCGAGAACTCGTTCATCAACTACAACTGCACCATCCTCGATGGCGCCTACGTCACCATAGGCCACGACGTGAAGATAGGACCCGACTGCCATATCCTCACTCCCCAGCACCCGAAGGACTATCTTGCCCGCCGCGGCACGCGGGAGACCTCCTTTCCGGTGGAGATTGGCGACGACACGTGGCTCGGCGGCAACGTGACGGTGCTGCCGGGCGTGAAAATTGGCGCGCGCTGCATCATCGGCGCAGGCGCGGTGGTGGTCAACGACATCCCCGACGACAGCCTGGCCGTGGGCAATCCCGCCGTGGTGAAGAAATCCCTAAAATAATAAAGTACATGAGTATCCGACATTTCCTCGCGGCCTTGGTGGGAGCCATGGCCACACTCACAAGTTGCGAGGCACAAGACAGCATCCCCACCCTGGCCCCCGCCCAGTTTGAGCAGCGCATGAAAGCCGACTCCACGGCCGTGCTCATCGACGTGCGCACGGCCACGGAGTATTCCGAGGGCCACCTGCCGGGCGCCCGCAACATCGACTTTCTCGAACCGCAATCCTTTGCGCGCGGCATTGCCGCCCTCGACTCCGCGCATACTTATTATGTGTATTGCCGTAGCGGCAACCGCAGCCACAAGGCCGCTGTGAGGATGGCGCGGCGCGGGCTGCGCGTGGTCGACATGGCGGGCGGCTT
>SAMEA3663103__coassemble_607_pt1 | contig 14959 bp, 6 predicted proteins | sample SAMEA3663103__metabat2_high_PE_013 | metagenome-assembled genome bin SAMEA3663103 (sample SAMEA3663103) | pig gut metagenome | biome: pig gut; feature: pig-associated habitat; material: faeces | place: France | collected 2012 | reverse complement strand
GCTGGCAGAGGATGGTGCAGACGCGGTCCTGGAATCGTCGCCCGTTGCGGCCATGCATCAGCCCCTGATTGATGATGCTGAAGCAGAGGAGGTGGCCGTTGGCGGCCCGGCAGTAGCCGCAGAGCGAGCTGATGCCGGTCACGGTGCCGGTCTTGGCGTGGACGTTGCCACTCGTGAACGAGCCGCGCATGCGGGAGCGCAAGGTGCCGTCTGTGCCGGCGATGGGCAGCGAAGGATAAAGATGGAGATAGAGGTTCTGGTTCTGCCAGGCATAGCGCAGCAGTTGAACCTCCAATTCGGGACTTACATAATTATATAGGGAGAGACCAGAGCCGTCGGCTATCTGATAGCGGTCGGGGTCGAGCCCCACCTTTTGGATGAGCCGGTTGATGACGCGCCGTGCGTCGCGTGCCGTTGCCGGACGCTCGCCCGTGGAGGCGGCAATCTGATAGAACATGGATTCGGCGTAGAGGTTGTCGCTCTCCTTGAGCATCTTCATCAGTATCTGGTCGATGGTGTGGAAGCGTGTGACGATGCAGTTGGCGTCGGCAGGCTTCCGCGCCGTGGAGGTGAACGCGTCGACGTAGATTCCCGCCTCTTGAAGCTGGCGGCGGAAACGGGACATGAACTCATCCTTTCGGGCGAAGACGAGAGGGGAGAGCACGGGGTTGTCGTCGTCCCAGCACCATCCCTCACCGAGCAGGTTCTCGTCCTTCATGCTTCTGTCGGCGTAGAGCGTGCCGCGTATGGTGTCGACACCCATCTTGCGCAGGCTTTCCACGAAGGCCCGCATGTCGTCGAGGTTGAAGCGCGGGTCGAAGCCGCCCTCCACATAAACGTCGCCCTGCAGCACGCCGTCGGCCACGCTGCCCGTATAGCAGAGTTCGGTCTTGAACTGGTAGCTGCCGCCCAAACGGTCGAGGGCGGTGATGGCGGTGATGGTCTTCAGCGTGGAGGCCGGCCGCATCAGCTGTCGCTCGTTGTGGCGATAGATGGCGGAGTCGGCGGTGAGGTCGTAGACCATGATTCCCACCTGCGACGTTTGGAACATGTCGTCGGTCAGAAGCCTGTTGATGTGATAGACCACCGACTCCGGCCACGGCAAGGCCACAGAGTCGGCTTTGAGCGTGTCGGTGGCGATGGAATCGCTAACGCTGTCGCTCTCTATCTCAAAATCTGTTTGCGCGGCTCCTTGCAAGCAGCAAAGGGAGAGCAACAAGCCAAGAACCCAAATTTTCAAATCTGTCATCTTTTTCAATAAATAAAAGCCCGTGCCATTCACGGAAAGGCAAGGCTTGGGAGGCTGCTGTGGTACAGCAGCATACCGAACGCCATGCCATCACGGAAAGGCAAGGCTTGGGGGGCTGCTGCGGTGCGGCGGCATAACGGGCGCCGTGCCCTCCTTATCGGAAAGCGCAGCCTATGCATTATGAATGCCTTGCCTCTTCCTCAGCTCTTTGATGAACTCTTCCTCCAAGGCCGGCTCGACGTCGGCAACATGCCCCGCCCCGTATTCTATGAGCAGGTAGTGCACGATGCCAAAGGTGGTGCGCATGCGACGGCAGTTGGTAATCTCGTCGACGCGAATCCGCCGGGCGCGGCTGAAACGGCCCTTGTAGATGATGAGCTCGTCGCCGTCGAAAATGTAGGCCGAGTGGAGCACGTGCTCCATGGTGGCCACGACAATCAGCGCCATGCCCCCTCCCAGAAGCACCTCGCGCTGCCAGAAGAAGTAGACCGCAAGGACCAGGAAGACAATCAAGCCCAACTTGGCCTGTAGGGTGAAGTTGCGTTGGAATGTTCGTTTCATAAGACGGTGCAAAATTACAAATAATATCTCTAAAAACAGTAAGATGCGGGGATTTTATCTTTGACGGGCAACGCAACCTGAGCAGTCGGGGTATGATAATCCATGTTTTGCGGGTCGGGAACTTGAACGTTCGTCATGCATAATCTATGGGCTGGTTCTATAGGCTGGTTCTATAAATTAGGCTGATAGAATAATCGATAAAGAGCAGTTGTTGTTTCGGTTGTCTTCTACATCTATCGGTCTCAAAATTTACTTTTCGTGGCAACAGCCTCGATATATCGTGCCAATTGCCTCGATATATCGTGGCAACAGCTTCGATATATCGTGCCAATTGCCACACTTTGTAAGCAACTTCTTGAAAGAACATAAGTTGGCAACTTGACAAATTTGAATATAATAATTTACCGATTCATGCGTTTTATCAAAGTATCATCTTGCATCAGACTGAAAATGATTGAATATATCAAAGGGGAGTTGGCCGACCTCACGCCAGCTTTGGCCGTGGTGGAGGCTGCGGGAGTGGGCTACGCGCTCAACATTTCGCTCAACACCTATAGTTCCATCCAAGGAAAGAAAGAAGTCAGGCTCTATGTGCACGAGGCCCTCGTGACCGGCGGCCGCGACGACAGCTTCACGCTCTATGGCTTTGCCACGAAGAAGGAGCGCGAGCTGTATCGGCTGCTCATCACCGTGTCGGGAGTGGGGGCCAACACGGCGCGCATGATCCTCTCGTCGCTTTCGGCCCCCGAGTTGGGCAACGCCATAGCCTCGGGCAACGACAGGCTGCTCAAGTCGGTGAAGGGCATCGGGCTGAAGACCGCCCAGCGCATCATCGTAGACCTAAAGGACAAAGTGTTGTCGTTGGGCATCACCCAGGAGGTGGGAGCCAGTGGCGGGGCTGCGGCCACAGTGGACTCTCCCGTGAAGGAGGAGGCCGTGAGCGCCCTTGTGATGCTTGGCTTCTCGCCGGCTCCCAGTGCCAAGGTGGTGGACCAGGTGATGAAGGACAATCCGGGCATCGAGGTGCAGCAAGTGGTGAAACAGGCTTTGAAAATGATTAAATAGCGATTTTCCATCAACGGGAGGCGTGTTGACTGGGCACTCTCAACGCGAATGCCCATGCCGCCCGCCCCCATTGGTTTCCGTGAATGAAAAGCAGGTTGTTCCATAGAAAGTTTATGGTTGTGCTGGCCGTCTTGGTGGCCAGCTATGCCCTTGCAGTGCCTTTCCTGCAGGACGACCTCACGCGACGGTCGCAGCGGACGCAGCAGCAACAGGGCAACAACGGGCTGACCCCACAGGCCAACCACCCCAACCGGCAGGACGACAAGCAGAAGAACGCGGGGCAGCAGGACAACAAGCCGAAGAAGCCGGTCATGGAGGTGAAGGCGCAGGCCGTGTCGGCCGACGAGGAGGAGATTCCCGACTCGCTGCTCCATCCCCGCTGGCAGATCCAGCGCACTACTCCTGTCACCTACGACGACCTGGACCAGAACCCGGCCGACTTGAAGCGCCCCGACAACTTGAAGCAGGACGTGGTGTACAACGACACCCTCGACCGATACATCATCGGCTCAAAAATCAGCGACACCTACATCAACGCCCCCATCATGATGACTCCCGAGGAGTATCGCAAATGGGTGGAGCAAAGGTCGATGCAGCAGTTCTTCAGAGACAAGAATTCTGAAATCTACAAAGCCAAGGGAAAGGAGAAGTTCGACTTCACCGACATGCACTTCGACTTGGGGCCGGCGGAGAAAATCTTCGGCCCCGGCGGCGTGCGCATCAAGACGCAGGGAACAGCCGAGCTGAAGTTTGGCGCCACATTCAAGAACATCGACAACCCGTCGCTCCCCATCCGCAACCGCAAGACCACGACGATGGACTTCGACGAGAAGATCAATCTGAACATGAACGGCAAGGTGGGCGACAAGGTGAACCTCAACCTGAACTACAACACCGACGCCACCTTCGACTATGACGCCCAGAACCTGAAACTGAAATACGACGGCAAGGAAGACGAGATCATCAAGCTCGTGGAGGCCGGCAACATCTCTTTCCCCAGCAACTCCAGCCTGGTGAAGGGAGCCAGCTCGCTCTTCGGCTTGAGAACCGACATGCAGTTTGGCAAGCTGAAGCTGCAGACGGTCTTCTCCCAGAAGAAGTCGTCCACGAAGACTGTGTCGAGCAAAGGCGGCGTGCAGCTCACGCCGTTTGAGATAGACGTGGCCAACTATGAGGAGAACCGCCACTTCTTCCTCTCCCAGTATTTCCGCGACCATTACGCACAGGGCATGAGCTCCCTGCCCAATCTGACCACGGGCGTGAACATCAACCGCGTGGAAGTGTGGGTGACCAACAAGTCGGGAACGACATCCAACACCCGCAACATCGTGGCCCTGACCGACTTGGGCGAGAACGCCAAGGTGAGCAACCCGCGCTGGGGCGTGACGGGGCAGTCCGTGCCTTCCAACAATGCCAACAGCGAATACGCCGAGATGGTGGGCAGCTACGTCGCGGCCCGCGACATCGACCAAGCCACGTCGACCCTCGACGGGGCGGGACTCGTGGGCGGCACCGACTATGAGAAGATAGAGAAGGCGCGCCTGCTCAACTCTTCGGAATATACCGTCAACACGGCGCTGGGCTACATCTCGCTCAACTCCACCCTGCAGACCGACCAGGTGCTGGCCGTGGCCTACGAGTACACCTACGGCGGAATGACCTATCAGGTGGGAGAGTTTGCCTCTGACGTGACCGACGTCAACCAGACGCTCTTCGTGAAATCGCTCAAGAACACCAGCAACACGCCGCTGCAAGGCAACTGGGGACTGATGATGAAGAACGTCTACAACCTTGGAAGCAGTTCCATGGAGAAGGACAAGTTCCGCCTGGATGTGAAATACCAAAGCGACACGGCCGGTGTATACATTTCTTATATACCCGAGCCGCAGGTGAAGAGCCAGACCATCATCAAGCTTTTGGGAGCCGACCGGCTCGACAACAACAACAAGGCGCACTCCAACGGCTACTTCGACTATGTGGAGGGCTACACCGTGAGCAAGGGACGCGTGTTCTTCCCCGAGCCGGAGCCTTTCGGACGATATATGTACGACTATCTGGTGAGCAAGGGAGTGAGTGCGGCCAACGCGCAGAAATACGCCTTCACGGAGCTCTACGACTCCATCAAGACCGTGGCCAAGCAGATAGCCGAGAAGAACAAGTATATGCTCGTGGGCCAATTCCGCGGCACGGCGGCCAATGTCATCTCGCTTGGAGCCTACAATGTCCCACAGGGCTCCGTGGTGGTGACGGCGGGTGGCTTGACGCTGACCGAAGGCAGCGACTACAGCGTGGACTACAGCGGTGGTACGGTGACCATACTCAATCAGAGCATCATCGACGCCGGCACCAATGTGAGCGTGTCGTTGGAGAGCAACACTGACTATGGGCAGGAGCGGAAAACCATGTTCGGATTCAACTGGGAGTACGACTTCACCAAGAACTTCCAGATGAGCGGTACGCTGCTCCACCTCTCGGAGCAGGCCCTGACCTCAAAGGTGAACATGGGCTCGGAACCGCTCAACAACACCATCTGGGGCCTCAACCTCAACTGGAAGAAGGAAAGCCAGTGGCTCACCAATGTGCTCGACAAACTGCCCTTCCTCCACCTCACGCAGCCCTCGCAGATCTCGTTCACGGGAGAGTTTGCCCAGCTCATAGCCGGACAGAGCAGCGGCACGCAGGACAACGCCTCCTATATAGACGACTTTGAGAACTCCACCAACAAAATCAGCATCCTCACGCCAACGTCGTGGATGCTGTCGAGTGTGCCCACGATGTTCCCCGAATACAGCGACAAGACCACGCTGCGCTCGGGCTACAACCGATCGCTCCTCTCATGGTATACCATCGACCCCCTTTTCACGCGCCGCTCCTCGTCGCTCACTCCCGGGCATATCCGCAGCGACTTGGAACAGCTGTCCAACTACTATGTGCGCGAGGTCTATGTCAACGAACTCTATCCCAACCGCAACCAGAGCAGCTACAACGGAGCCACAGCCACCATCTCCACGCTCAACCTGACGTATTACCCCAACGAGCGCGGCCCCTACAACTTCAACCCCGACCTCAACAGCGACGGCACGCTCAACAACCCGCGGAACCACTGGGGCGGCATGATGCGCAAGATCGACAACAGCGACTTCGAGGAGAACAACATCGAGTATATCGAGTTCTGGATGCTCGACCCCTTCATCTACACCCGTGAGCAGGGCGTGGCTTCCGACTATGGCGGCGACCTCTATTTCAACCTCGGCGAGGTGTCGGAGGATGTCCTCCGCGACGGCAAGAAGTTCTATGAGAGCGGCATGCCTGTCGACGGCTCCACCAACTGGACGGAGACACAGTGGGGACGCATTCCCAACCAGCCCACGGTGACCTACGCCTTTGCCACGACAAAGGGCAGCCGTGCCTTGCAGGACGTGGGACTCAACGGACTCAACGACGAGGAGGAGCTGGCCTTCGCCCCTTACCAGACTTACCTCAACGAGGTGAAGTCGAAGGTGAATGCGCAGGTGTGGGACAGCATCCAGGCCGACCCCGCCGGCGACGACTACCATTATTTCCGCGGAACGGACTACGACCAGATGCAGGCCTCCATCATCCGCCGCTACAAGTACATCAACAATCCGCAAGGCAACTCCCCCGACAACGACAGCCGCACGGAGAGCTACGACACGTCGTACAAGACCACACCCGACGTGGAGGACATCAACCAGGACTACACGCTCAACGAATACGAGAAATACTATCAGTATCACGTCTCCATCCGCCCCGAGGACCTCGTGGTGGGACAAAACTACATCGTCGACAAGCGCGAGACCTCGCCCGGACTGCGCAAGGGTGGTCGGGGAAGGGCCGACTGGTATCTCTTCCGTATTCCGCTCGACGAGTTCCAGCAAAAGGTGGGCAGCATCAGCGACTTCTCCAGCATCCGCTTCGTCCGTGTCTTCGTCACCGGCTTTGCCCATCCCATCACGCTCCGCTTTGGCTCGCTCGACCTCGTGAGGGGCGAGTGGCGCACCTACGACCAGAATCTTACGCCGAGCGCCGCAACGGGCTCGATGACCACCGCTTCGGTCAACATTGAGGAGAACAACGACAAGATTCCCGTCAACTACGTGCTGCCGCCCGGCATCTCGCGTGTGCAGGACCCCACGCAGCCGCAGCTGGTGGAGAACAACGAGCAGTCGCTCTCGATGACGGTCAACAACCTGAGCACCAACGAGTCGAAGTGTGTCTACAAGAACACCACCCTCGACCTGCGCCAGTACAAGCAGCTGCAGATGTTCATCCATGCCAATGCCTTCGAGCAGAACACCACCAACCTGCAGGACAACCAGCTGGCCGCCTTCATCCGTTTAGGCTCTGACTACAAGAACAACTACTATGAGTATGAGATTCCGCTGAAACTCACTGCGCCCAAGAGCGACTACAACAAGTACAGCGCCACCGACCGCCAGCTTGTGTGGCCCGAGGAGAATATGCTCAACATTCCGTTGGAAGCCCTCACCACCTTGAAGCGCGAGCGCAACAAGGCCCGCTCCAACGGGCAGGCCTCCTACACGCGTGCCTATTCGGCCTACGACAGCAGCCATCCCAACAACAAGATGACGGTGATGGGCAACCCGTCGCTGGGCGAGGTGAAGACCATCATCATCGGTGTGCGCAACCTCTCGGGCGACCAGAAGAGTGGCGAGATATGGTTCAACGAACTCCGTCTGCGCGAATACACCAACGACGGTGGCTGGGCCGCCCAAGGCAACTTGAACATCCAGCTCTCCGACTTCGGCACGCTCAACCTGCAGGGCCGCTACAGCACGGCGGGATTCGGCGGACTGGAGGAAGGAGTGCAGCAGCGCTCCACCGACGACGACGGCACCTACACCTTCACCACCAACCTGGAGTTGGGCAAGTTCTTCCCCGACAAGGCCAAGGTGACGATTCCCATCTACTACAGCGTGAGCAAGGAGCGCATCAAGCCCAAGTACAACCCGCTCGACACAGACTTGAAGCTCAGCGACGCCCTCGACGCCGCCACCGGCAGGGAGCGCGACTCCATCGAGAGCATCGCCGTGACGAAGACCGTCAACACCAACTTCGCCATCTCCAACGCCCGCATCGGAATCGCCACCAAGCGACACCCCATGCCCTACGACCCGGCCAACTTCAGCTTCTCCTACAGCCACTCCCACCGACACACGCAGGGAGAGACCACCGTGTATGAGAACGAGGACGCATGGCGGGGAGCCATGGACTACAACTGGTCGCCGGTGTTCAAGGCTTGGGAGCCGTTCAAGAAGATCAAGTCAAAATCCAAGTACTGGGACATCTTCAAGCGATTTGGCCTCAACTGGCTGCCGCAGAGCGTTGGCTTCAACACCGAAATCACCCGCAACTACTACGAGCTGCAGGAACGCGACATGGAGGCCACGGAGAACAGCCAGCTGCCGCTCACCTTCAGCGAGCAGTTCCTCTGGAACCGCGAGTTCCAATTGCGGTGGGACTTCACCAAGAACCTGCACATGAACTTCCAGAGTGCCACCAATGCGGAGGTGGAAGAACCCTACACGCCCATCAACAAGGACTTGTATCCCGACCATTACGAGGCATGGAAGGACTCTGTGAAGCAGAGCCTGCGCCGTTTCGGCACGCCTCTGAGCTACAACCAGAGCTTCCAGGCCAGCTACCAGCTGCCGCTCAACCTTGTGCCCATTTTCGACTGGATCAACAGCAACGCCTCCTACAACGCCACCTATAGCTGGCAGCGAGGCACCCTGCTCAACGACAGTGTAGACCTGGGCAACACCATTGTCAACAACCGCACTTTCACCATCGACGGCTCCTTCAATTTGGTGAAGCTCTACAACCACGTGCCTTTCCTCAAGAAGGCCAACGAGCGCTTCGACCGTGACAACCGACGCAGCGTGACCCGCAACGCCATCAACCAGAAGAAACAGATGATTCGTGGAGACCGTGCCGACAAGCAGTCCAAGCAAGACCAGAAGGCCGAGGAGCAGAAGAGCAACCTGCCGAAGAACAAGAATACCTTCGAGAAGGAAATCACGCTGATGCCCGACACCACCATCACGGTGAAGCACAACAAGAAGTCGCGTCGCCTCGTCGTGTTGGCCAAGACCGTCGACGGAAAGCCCTTCAAGCTGCGCTACCGCCGCAAGGACGACAACACGCTCGTCATCACCAACAAGGTGGACTCGGCCATGAAGCTCAAGCTCAGCGTCACGGCCAAGCCGCCACTCGATGATGAGCGGTGGTACAGGATAGCCCAGTCGGCCGCCCGCGTGATGATGATGGTGCGCAACGTCAGCCTGAGCTACACCAACCGCTACTCGATGTCGCTGCCGGGCTTCACGCCCAGTGTGGGCGACGCCTTTGGCCAGAGCCGCACTACGGGCGTGCTGTCGCCGGGACTTGACTTCGCTTTCGGACTGGTTGGCGACGGCTACATCGACAAGGCAAGGCAGAAAGGCTGGCTGCTCACCAACGACTCCGTCGCCACTCCCGCCACGACCAACAAGAGCGAGGACCTGCAGGTGCGCATGACCTTGGAGCCTGTCAAGAACTTCAAGATTGACCTCACCGCCAGCCGCAGCACCACCCGTGGGCGCAGCATACAATATATGTATGTGGGCAATCCCACCACCGAAAGCGGCTCGTTCAATATGACCACCATATCCTTGAAGAGTGCCTTCGATGGGATAGGCGACGCCAAGAACGGCTATCAAAGCACCTCGTTCTCCAAGTTCTGCAACTCGCTTGAGGGCTTCCGCCAGCGTGTGGAGGCCAGGTACGCGGGCTCCGTCTATCCCCTTGGCTCCACATTGGCCGGCAAGACCTTCGACGCGGCCAACGGCGGCGTGGACAAGTATAGCGCCGACGTGATGGTGCCGGCTTTCCTCTCGGCCTACACCTCGTCGGGAGGCGGTAAGCTCGACATCTTCCCCTCGCTCTCGCGCATGTTGCCCAACTGGAGCATCCGCTACAGCGGCCTGGGCAAGTTGCCCTTCCTGCGCGATGTGTTCAAGAGCGTCAACATCAACCACGCCTACCGCAGCATCTTCGCCGTGGGCTCCTACAGCAGCTACAGCACCTATATGGAGTATATGAACGGCTTGGGCTTCATCACCAACGCCACAACGGGCAATCCAGTGCCGAGCAGCATGTACAATGTGTCTACCGTGAGCCTCAATGAGTCGTTCTCGCCTCTGTTGGGTGTAGACGTCACGCTGCAAAACAACCTCACGGCCAAGCTTGAGTATCGCTCCACGAGGGTGCTCTCGCTCTCCATGACGAGCATCCAGCTCAATGAGGCTACAAGCCACGACTGGGTTCTCGGCGCCGGCTACAAGTTGAGCAACTTCAATCTCTTCGGTGGCGGTGGCAACCATCGTAAGGTGAAGTCGAAGAAGAAAGGCGACGACGACAACAAGAACAACTCCAGCTCTTCGCAGTCGGGTCGCAACGGCAAGGGAATGGGGCATGAACTCAACCTGCGCCTCGACTTGAGCTATCGCAAGCAGGCCAACATCTCGCGCGACATTGCCACCCAGACCAGCACGGCCAGCTCGGGCAACACTGCCTTCAAGCTCAGCTTCACCGCCGACTACATGCTCTCGCGAATGCTGACCATGAGCTTCTACTACGACATGCAGACCAACACGCCGTTGCTTTCGAGCAGCAGCTACCCCACCACCACCCACGACTTCGGTCTGAACATGAAGTTCTCGCTCACCCACTGACCCCCATGAGGGTTCATGGCCGACAGCCACCGTGGGGTCCATGGAATCCATGGACCCCACGGTGGCTTTTGTTTAAGCAGCCGGACTTGCACAATCGAATGCTTTTGTGCAAAGCAGACTGCACAAAATGCTTTTTTAAGTGCAATTATTTGTGTAGCAATTAAAAAGTTAGTAATTTTGCACCGATTTTGTAAGGATTGGATAATAAATCAAAATACTAATTATGAGTTTGAAAATTGTTGTACTTGCCAAGCAGGTACCCGACACCCGCAACGTGGGCAAGGATGCAATGACAGCAGAAGGCACGGTCAACCGCGCCGCGCTGCCCGCCATCTTCAACCCCGAAGATTTGAATGCCTTGGAGCAGGCTTTGCGGCTCAAGGAGCAGAACCCCGGCAGCACCGTTGGCGTGCTCACGATGGGTCCTCCCCGCGCTGGTGAGATCATCCGTCAGGGGCTCTACCGTGGAGCCGACACCGGATGGCTGCTCACCGACCGCCTGTTCGCTGGTGCCGACACCTTGGCCACTTCCTATGCCCTCGCCACTGCCATCAAGAAGATTGGCGACGTGGACATCGTCATCGGCGGTCGTCAGGCCATTGATGGAGATACCGCACAAGTGGGCCCGCAGGTCGCTCAGAAGTTGGGCCTCAACCAGGTGACATACGCTGAGGATATCCTCAAGATAGAAAATGGCGTGGCCACCATCCGCCGCCATATCGACGGAGGTGTGGAGACCGTGGAGGCTCCCCTGCCTGTGGTGATTACGGTCAACGGAAGCGCCGCCCCCTGCCGTCCGTGCAACGCCAAACTCGTGATGAAATACAAATACGCCACCTGCCCCATGGAGCGCAAGGGCGACGAGCCTTGGACGAAGCTCTATGAGGAGCGGCCCTATCTCACACTCAACCAGTGGAGCGTGGCCGATGTCGACGGCGACCCCGAGCAGTGTGGACTCTCCGGCTCGCCCACCAAGGTGAAGGCCGTGCAGAACATCGTCTTCCAGGCCAAGGAGAGCAAGACGCTCACCAGCTCCGACGCTGACGTGGAGGCTCTTGTCACGGAACTCCTCGACGAGAAGATCATCGGCTGATTCCCATCGCCGCCATCCAACCCTCCCGCACAGCGAGGGCTTACCATTATATAATAATCATAGGAGATGCCAGCCTGGTTGGGCTGCGTTGGCAAGGTGAGGGCGAGCGAGGCCGTTTCCCCAAACTCCTTCTCCATTCGTCCAATGGGCCGACAAGCAGATCTCCTAACAACAAGAAATATGAACAACGTATTTGTATATTGTGAAATAGAAGGCACCACCGTGCAGGAAGTCTCCCAGGAGCTTCTGACCAAAGGCCGCAAGTTGGCCAACAAGCTCGGTGTGGACCTTGAGGCCGTTGTTGCCGGAACAGGCATCAAAGGCAAAGTTGAAGACCAGATTCTTCCCTACGGCGTAGACAAGCTCTATGTCTTCGACGCAGAGGGACTCTTCCCCTATACCTCGGCTCCCCACACCGACATCCTCGTCAATCTCTTCAAGGAGGAGAAGCCGCAGATAGCCCTGATGGGTGCCACCGTCATCGGCCGCGACTTGGGTCCCCGTGTGAGCTCTTCTCTGACGAGTGGCCTTACCGCCGACTGCACGCAGTTGGAAATAGGCGACTACGACGACAAGAAGACGGGCAAGCACTATGAGAACCTGCTCTATCAGATTCGTCCCGCCTTTGGTGGCAACATCGTAGCCACCATCGTCAACCCCGACCATCGTCCCCAGATGGCCACTGTCCGCTCGGGCGTGATGCAGAAGGCCCTGTATGAGGGCAAGGCCAAGGTCGAAGTGGTGTATCCCGATGTGGCCAAGTATGTGCCCGAGGTGGACTACGTGGTGAAGGTCATCGACCGCCACGTGGAGGCAGCCAAGAACAACCTCAAGGGTGCGCCCATCGTAGTGGCCGGAGGCTACGGCATGGGATCTAAGGAAGGATTCGACATGCTGTTCAAGTTGGCCAAGGAGCTCCACGGCGAGGTGGGTGCCAGCCGTGCAGCCGTCGACGCCGGGTGGGTGGACCACGACCGGCAGATTGGCCAGACGGGTGTCACCGTCCATCCCAAGGTTTACATCGCCTGCGGCATCAGTGGCCAGATTCAGCACATCGCTGGCATGCAGGATGCGGGCATCATCATCTCGGTCAACAGCGACCCCGAAGCCCCCATCAACAAGATTGCCGACTACGTCATCAACGGCACGGTGGAGGATGTGGTGCCGAAGCTGATCAAATATTATAGAAAGAACAGTAAATAAACACAGGGGCCGTTGGGGAGTGGAGGCTGCTAAAGTGGCTTTTCCCGCTTTCGCTCATTCGATTCCCCAACACCTTACAAACAACGAACACGAAATGGCAAATTATTATACCGACCATCCGGAGATTGGATTCTATCTCAATCATCCGTTGATGAAGCGAATCGTAGATTTGAAAGAAAAGGACTACGCCGACGCCAAGGATTTTCCCGAAGCTCCCGTCAACTTCGAGGACGCCATCGAGAACTACAAGCGTATGCTTGAGATCACGGGCGATGTGGCAGCCAACGTCATTGAGCCCAACTCGGAGAGCGTCGACCTTGAGGGGCCGCATCTTGAGGATGGGCGCATGAAGTATGCCTCCAAGACTTACGAGAACCTCGACGCCACGCGCAAGGCCGGCCTTTGGGGCATCTCCATGCCGCGCCGCTATGGTGGCCTCAATGTTCCCAACAGCGTGTTCTCCATGCTTTCAGAGGTGGTTTCGGCTGCCGATGCCGGTTTCCAAAACGTGTGGAGCCTGCAGAGCTGCATCGACACGCTCTATGAGTTTGGCTCAGAGGAGCAGCGTCAAAAGTACATTCCCCGCGTGTGCGCCGGCGAGACCATGAGCATGGACCTCACCGAGCCGGATGCCGGTTCCGACCTCCAGCGCGTGATGCTCAAGGCCACGCAGGATGAGGATGGCACGTGGCGGCTGAATGGCGTGAAGCGGTTCATCACCAATGGCGACTCCGACATCCACCTTGTCCTTGCCCGCTCTGAGGAGGGCACTAAGGATGGACGCGGACTGTCGATGTTCATCTACGACAAGCGGAACGGCGGGGTCGACGTGCGCCACATCGAGAACAAGCTTGGCATCCATGGTTCGCCCACCTGCGAGCTTGTGTTCAAGAACGCCAAGGCCGAGCTCTGCGGCAGCACGCGATTGGGACTCATCAAGTATGTCATGGCCCTGATGAACGGCGCCCGTTTGGGCATCGCCGCCCAAAGTGTGGGCGTGGAGCAGGAAGCCTACAACGAGGCGCTTGCCTACGCCAAGGAGCGTGTGCAGTTTGGCAAGAAGATCATCAGCTTCCCGGCTGTCTACGACATGCTCTCGCGCATGAAGGCCAAGTTGGATGCTGGTCGCTCCCTGCTCTATCAGACAGCCTGCTACGTCGACATCTACAAGGCCCTTGAGGACATCGCGCGCGACCGCACGCTCACTCCCGAGGAGCGCAAGGAAATGAAGACCTACAGCCGTCTGGCCGATGCCTTCACACCTCTGGCCAAGGGTATGAACTCTGAGTATGCCAACCAGAACGCCTACGATGCCATCTCCATCCACGGTGGCTCTGGATTCATCATGGAGTATAAGTGCCAGCGTCTCTATCGCGACGCGCGCATCTTCTCCATCTATGAAGGCACCACTCAGCTGCAGGTGGTGGCTGCTATCCGCTATATCACCAACGGCACCTATTTGGGCATCATCAAGGAGATGCTCGCCGAGGCGGTGTGCGACTGCATGAAGCCTCTCCATGATCGTGTGGCCAAACTCGTAGAACTCTACGAGCAGAGCATAGAGAAGGTGAAGGCTGCCGGCAATCAGGAGCTGCACGACTTCTTGGGCCGCCGCCTCTACGACATGACGGCCGAGATTGTGATGTCGCTGCTCATTATGAAGGATGCCTCCAAGGCTCCCGAACTCTTCAAGAAGAGTGCCCACGTGTATGTGCGCATGGCCGAGGAGGATGTCATGGGCAAGGCCGCCTACATCGACCGCTTCAATGTGGAGGACCTCGAAAGCTTCCGCGCCGTCGATTCGGAAGAGGCCTAAGCGTCCCTCTCGATAGACAATCATCAACCCGCCCCCAACCGCTCCCTACGAAGGGAGGGGTTGGGGGCGGGTCTTTTAGTTTTTATTATGCTCTCAAGGTGGCTCATCGGATATTACAGATATAGGCTGGTTCTATAAATTAGGCTGATAGCATAATTGATTGACAGGCAATCCAACTTGTGTGACAACTGTCACACAATAATAGAGCAGCTGAC
>SAMEA3663103__coassemble_600_pt1 | contig 15108 bp, 9 predicted proteins | sample SAMEA3663103__metabat2_high_PE_013 | metagenome-assembled genome bin SAMEA3663103 (sample SAMEA3663103) | pig gut metagenome | biome: pig gut; feature: pig-associated habitat; material: faeces | place: France | collected 2012 | reverse complement strand
TTTTCCGTGGAATCATGGTAAGTTTATATGTAAAGGGGAAGGAAAATGGTCATGTCCAGGCTTACGCTCCTACCGGAGCTATGGTTCTGAAGTGACGGAGTAGCCTTACGAGCAAGCTCGACGGCTACCCCATCACTTCAGACCCACACCTTTGGTGGCAAGCCTGTCCATGATTTTCTATTACCATTTACTCATTGGCGAAGTCAGGACTATACGAAATGAAACAACATATCCAATCCACGGAAAATATCCATTGAACCAAGTTAGGAACTTGCAGAACTTGAATTATTCTATCAGCCTAATTTATAGAACCAGCCTGAAGTTGGGACATGGGAGTGGATAGTCCCAAAAGGGGGAAGCCTTTGTGGGGCGGGAAATTGGGAGATGGAGTTAGGAGATGGAGAACAAGTGACGGGAGAATAAAGAAAGGAGACATGAGTGGGGAATGGCCTCAACGGTGGGGCAATTCCCTACTCCTATCTCCTGGCTCCTAACAGTGTTGGTCTACCAACTATTTGGAATCCTTTTCTATCTTGATGTGCAACTCTTCGAGCTGGCCCGGCTCAAGCCCAGAGGGAGCGTCGAGCATCACGTCGCGCCCGCTGTTGTTCTTCGGGAAGGCGATGCAGTCGCGGATGGAATCCAGGCCGGCAAGGATGCTGACGAAGCGGTCGAGGCCAAAGGCCAAGCCTGCGTGGGGAGGCGCACCATACTTGAACGCGTTCATCAAGAAGCCAAATTGGGCTTGGGCGCGCTCTTCTGTGAAGCCCAATATCTTGAACATCTTGTCCTGCAACTGTGTGTCATGGATACGGAGAGAGCCACCGCCCACTTCAATGCCATTGCAGACAAAATCGTAAGCCTTGGCACGCACCTTCTCGGGATGCTCGTCGAGCAATGGGATGTCGTCGGGATTGGGCATGGTGAAGGGATGGTGGGTGGCCATCAAGCGCTGCTCCTCATCGCTCCATTCAAAGAGCGGGAAGTCGATAATCCACAAGCACTTGAACACATTCTTGTCGCGCAGTCCGAGGCGGTCGCCCATCTCAAGGCGCAGGGAGCAAAGTTGTATGCGGGTCTTGTTGGCATTGTCGCCACTCATGACAAGCACCAAGTCGCCGTCCTTGGCACCCATCTTCGCCTTGACGGCGGCAAGCTGGTCGGCCGAATAGAACTTGTCGACGGAGCTCTTCACTGTGCCGTCGGCATTATACTTGATGTAGACCAATCCCTTGGCTCCTATCTGCGGCTTCTTGACAAAGTCGGCCAACTGGTCGAGCTGCTTGCGCGTGTAGCCGGCGCATCCGGGCACGCAAATGGCTCCTATATACTGGGCATCGTTGAAGACGGAGAAGGAGCCCGTGCCCTTGAGTTCGTCCATCAGCTCCACAAAGGTCATGCCGAAGCGCAGGTCGGGTTTGTCGGAGCCATAGAGGCGCATGGCCTCATGCCATGTCATACGCTCCAAGGGAGGAAGCTCCACGCCGCGGATTTCCTTGAACAGGTGGCGGGCCATATCCTCAAAGATCTCAAGCACGTCGTCCTGGTCCACGAAGCTCATCTCGCAGTCTATCTGGGTGAACTCTGGCTGGCGGTCGGCCCGCAAGTCCTCGTCGCGGAAGCACTTGGCTATCTGGAAGTAGCGGTCGAAGCCCGCCACCATCAACAGCTGTTTCAAAGTCTGCGGACTCTGGGGCAAGGCATAGAACTGGCCGGGATTCATTCGCGAAGGCACCACGAAGTCGCGCGCGCCTTCGGGAGTGGAGCCAATGAGGATTGGGGTCTCCACCTCGATGAAGTTCTTCGAGTCGAGGAAGTTGCGAATCAGAATGGTCATCCTGTGGCGCAGTTCCAAGTTTTTCCTCACCACAGGCCTACGGAGGTCAAGATAGCGGTATTTCATTCTCAGGTCGTCGCCACCGTCGGTCTCGTCCTCTATCTTGAAGGGAGGGGTCAGCGAGGGACTGAGGACATTCAACTCGGAGACGAGAATCTCTATCTCGCCTGTGGCAATCTTGCTGTTCTTGCTTTGGCGCTCGCTCACCTCGCCCCCCACTTGGATACAATATTCACGTCCAAGGGCATTGGCTCTGTCGCAAAGGGCTTTGTCTGAGGCTTCGTTGAAGACCAACTGAGTAATGCCGTATCGATCGCGCAGGTCGACAAACGTCATTCCTCCCATTTTGCGTAACCGCTGCACCCAGCCGGCCAGCGTTACCTTTTTACCGCAATCAGAGAGACGCAGCTCTCCGCATGTATTTGTTCTATACATTGGAAAAATTGTATGTTGTTTATTTTAGGGCAAAATTACAATAAAAATGTGAAAAGCCAAAATATATGGTAAGAAACATCTATAGGCCAACGCCGTCGTGGCGGTTTCGCAATCAATAGACATCCCTGTCGAGCACATTCTCATGGATGTCGGTGACGCGGAAATGATAGCGGCCATTCTGAAACAGCACACGCATCAGTCGCCAGGGTTCCCGCTCCGTGGGGGAGAGCGAAAGGCCCACATGCCCCATGGTGCGCCTCAAGTTGAGTTCCACGCAGGGATGCAGGAGCAACTTGCCTTGCCCGGCCACAACCATCATGTCGACGCCCAACGGGCCGCGATAAGCGTCTCGCAGGCTTTCCGACAGCACCTGGCAGATTCTGGTGGCGGTGGACTGGACAACTTCTATGGGCAGATAGCGGGAGAGCATTGCCTCCTTGGCCTCCCTTGTGGCCAAGACATTGCCCGTGTAGGCACCGTGGGTTGTATGGAACAAAGAGTAGCCGGCGAAACGGACTCCACTCTCATCGGAGAAGAACTCCAAGGCGAAGTCCTTTATCTTATTATATAAGGGCTCCACCTCGACTGTGAGCTGGCGCTGCAGGACATTCCTCACCCATCCCTCAAGCCTGTCGTCCCACGAATCGGGCAGGACATAGCGCACCCCCCGGCCGCTGCTGCTCCACGGGGCTTTGACCACCAAGCTGCCAAAACGACGGAAAAGGTCCTTCACCTCGGCCAGCGTGTGGGCTATGAAAGCCTGGCCCACGGTCCCATCCGTCTGCAGGGCGGGGAGCAGATGCTCTGCCGCCCATCCCCTATTGCTGAGGTCGCGGATGGCGGCCAACTGACTGTGTGAGGGCATTCTTGCCTCGGCCACTCCCAACCTGCCCAACTCGCCCCATAAGGCCAAATCCCAGCCCCAGGGGGCGATGCCGGTGAAATCAAGGCTCCGCAGCATGGAGGAGTCGACAAACCTGACACGATGATGGAGGTACTTGGAATAGCATCGAAGACTTCTTTGCGCCCGCTCCACGTCGCCGACCAACACAAAGTCGCCCTCGTCGGCCCACAAGGCGGGAAGGAAATCCAAATCGCCCCGCAGCTTGCGCCCGGCATGGGGAGCGGTGAAGTGAATGTCGTTAGCCTGCAAGGCTATGTCGTGTTCGGGATTGAATATTCGAAGTTTCATGTGGCAAAGATAGACATAATTCTTCAAAAAACGCTAAAGACTGGAATATTTTGTCATGTAGAGTTTGCATATCACAAAATATTCAGTAACTTTGCAAGTGAGAAGAAAGATTGTTCATCCTGAAACAGACAAGTAATGGAAGCTTTTTACCGGACACATACCAACTTGGTTGAGCACATAACAGCTCCGCTCCGTCGCTCCCTCATGGACGAGATAGAGTGGAACGACAGGCTTATCGGTATCAAGGGCGCACGAGGCGTGGGCAAGACAACCTTCCTGCTCCAATATGCCAAAGAGCATTTTGGAGCGGACGACCCGCGGTGCCTCTACGTGAACATGAACAACTTCTACTTCCAAGGCCGCGGCATAGCCGACTTTGCCGGCGACTTCATCAAGAGGGGGGGTGAGGTGCTGCTCATCGACCAAGTGTTCAAGCAGCCCAACTGGAGCCAGGAACTCAGGAAATGCTACGACCGCTATCCCAACCTGAGGATCGTCTTCACGGGCAGCAGCGTAATGCGCCTCAAGCAGGAGAATCCCGAGCTGAACGGCATCTGCCAGAGCTACAACCTCCGGGGATTCTCCTTCCGCGAGTTTCTCAACCTGCAGCACAGGCTGAGCCTAAAGCCCTACACTTTGGACGAAATCCTAAAAGACCATGAGCAAATAGCCAAGGAAATCTCCCAAACCGTGAATCCCGGGAAACACCTCAAGGACTATCTGCACCACGGCTTCTACCCCTTCTTCCTTGAACACAGAAACTATGAGGAGAACCTGCTCAAGACGATGAACATGATGATAGAGGTGGACATCCTGCTCATCAAGCAGATAGAGCTAAAATACCTCACAAAAATCAAGAAGCTCTTCTATCTCTTGGCAGTGGACGGACCCAAATCGCCCAACATCAGCAAACTGGCCAACGACATCGAGACAAGCCGCGCCACGGTGATGAACTACATCAAGTATCTCTCCGACGCCCGACTCATCAACATCATCTACCCCATGGGCGAGTCTTTCCCCAAGAAGCCGGCCAAAGTGATGATGCACAACCCCAACCTGATGTTCTCGTTCTATCCCATCAAGGCCGACACGCAGGAAGTGATGGAGGCATTCTTCGTCAACTCCCTGTGGAAGGACCACAAGGTGAACCAGAACGGGAAAGAGGCCGTATACGTGGTCGACGACGAATTGAGGTTCCGCGTTGTAGACGCGCGCTGCGGAAACAGAATCCGCCACAACCCCGACATCCTCTATGCGCGCTACGGAACCGACGAAGGCGAAGCCAACAAGATCCCCATCTGGCTGTTCGGCTTCCTCTATTAACTTGCAAACGGGAATTACACAATATCCAAATTCTTTTATAATAAAATCAATTATGGCAAAAGAAAAAAAATTCATGACTTGTGATGGCAACACCGCTGCCGCCCACGTAAGCTACATGTTTACGGAGGTAGCCGCCATCTATCCCATCACGCCGTCATCACCCATGGCAGAGCACGTAGACGAGTGGGCTGCCAAAGGACGCAAGAATCTCTTTGGTCAAACCGTCTCTGTGCAGGAGATGGAGTCTGAGGGTGGCGCCGCCGGCGCCGTCCACGGCTCTCTCCAGGCCGGTGCGCTGACCTCCACCTACACGGCCTCACAGGGCCTGCTGCTCATGATTCCCAACATGTACAAGATTGCAGGCGAGCTCCTACCCTGCGTGTTCAACGTCTCAGCACGCACGCTGGCCAGCCACTCGCTGTGCATCTTCGGCGACCACCAGGATGTCATGGCCTGCCGCCAAACCGGCTTCGCCATGTTCTGCTCGGGTTCCGTGCAGGAAGTGATGGACCTCTCGGCCGTGCCCTACTTGGCTACACTGGAGACAGAGATTCCATTCATCAACTTCTTCGACGGCTTCCGCACCTCGCACGAGTACCACAAGGTGGAGGCTATTGACATGGAAGACATCCGTCCGCTTGTCAATCCCGACTACATCAAGCGCTTCCGCGACCGCGCGCTCTCTCCTGAGCGTCCCGTGACACGCGGTACGGCTGAGAATCCCGAGACTTTCTTCACCCACCGTGAGGCCTGCAACAAGTATTATGACAGGGTGCCGGCCGCAGTGGAGAAATACTTGGGCGAGATCTCAAAGATCACAGGCCGCGAGTACCATCTCTTCAACTACTATGGCGCACCCGACGCAGAGAATGTCATCGTGCTGATGGGTTCGGCCACGGAGCCTGCCCGCGAGGCCATCGACTATCTGGCCAAGCAGGGCAAGAAGGTTGGTATGGTGGCTGTCCACCTCTATCGTCCGTTCTCTGTCGACTTCCTCAAGAAGACCCTGCCTGCAACAGTGAAGCGCATTGCCGTTCTCGACCGCACCAAGGAGCCCGGCGCAGAGGGCGAGCCGCTCTATCTCGATGTGAAGAGCGCACTCTACGACGATCCCCGCAAGCCGCTCATCGTTGGCGGACGCTATGGACTGGGGTCTTCCGACACCACTCCCGCCAAGATCATCTCCGTGTTCAACAACCTTGAACTTCCCGAGCCCAAGAACCACTTCACCGTGGGCATCGTCGACGACGTGACCTTCACGTCCCTGCCCGAGGTGGAGGAAATCCCCATGGGAGGCGACTCCCTCTTCGAGGCCAAATTCTACGGCTTGGGTTCCGACGGAACGGTGGGTGCCAACAAGAACTCAGTACAGATTATCGGCAACAACACCAACAAGTATTGCCAAGCCTACTTCTCCTACGACTCCAAGAAGTCGGGCGGCTTCACCTGCTCCCACCTGCGCTTCGGCGACGAGCCCATCCACAGCGCCTATCAGGTGAACACGCCCAACTTCGTGGCTTGCCACGTGCAGGCCTACCTTCACATGTACGACGTAACACGTGGCCTGCGCGACAATGGCACATTCCTGCTCAACACCATTTTTGACGGCGATGAGCTTGTAAGCTTCATCCCCAACAAGGTGAAGCGCTACTTCGCCAAGCACAACATCAAGGTATACTATATCAACGCCACCAAGATTGGACAGGAGATTGGTCTGGGCAACCGCACCAACACCATCCTGCAGAGCGCATTCTTCCGCATCACCAAGGTAATTCCCATCGAACTCGCTGTGGAGCAGATGAAAGCCTTCATCGTGAAGTCTTACGGCAAGAAGGGCCAGGATGTGGTCGACAAGAACTATGCTGCCGTTGACCGCGGCGGTGAGTACAAGGAACTCGCTGTGGATCCCGCATGGGCCAACCTCGCTGACGACGAGGCGCAAGAGGACAACGCTCCCGCATTCGTCAAGGAGCTGGTGCGTCCCATCAACGCCCAAGCCGGCGACCTGCTGAAGGTGAGCGATTTCGTGAACCACGGCACAGTGGACGGCACTTGGCAGAACGGCACTGCTGCTTGGGAGAAGCGTGGCGTGGAAGCTTTCGTACCCGTTTGGAATTCAGAGAACTGTATACAGTGCAACAAGTGCGACTTCGTTTGTCCTCACGCCGCCATCCGTCCGTTCGTTCTCACCGACGACGAGCTCAAGGGCGTAGGTGATTTGGTCACGCTGCCCGTACTTGCTCCCAAGGCTCTCAAGGGCATGCACTTCCGCCAGGAGGTGTCCGTGCTCGACTGTCTGGGCTGCGGCAACTGTGCCGATGTCTGCCCGGGCAAGAAGGACCGCGAGACGGGCGAGGTGAAGAAAGCCCTGAAGATGGTGCCCTTCAACGTGGACGCTCCCGAAATGAAGCAGGAGGCCGCCAATTGGGAATACTTGGTCAACAACGTGGCCAGCAAGCAGGATCTGGTCGACATCAAGCAGAGCCCCAAGAACTCTCAGTTCGCCCAGCCGTTGTTTGAGTTCTCTGGAGCTTGCTCCGGCTGCGGCGAGACTCCCTACGTGAAGCTGGTGTCGCAGCTCTTTGGCGACCGTGAGATGATTTCCAACGCCACGGGTTGCTCTTCCATCTATTCCGCCTCCATTCCCTCTTCGCCCTACACCACCAACGCCAAGGGCCAGGGTCCTGCATTCGACAACTCTCTGTTTGAGGACTTCTGCGAGTTTGGCCTCGGCATGGCATTGGGCAACAAGAAGATGAAGGAGCGCATCACCAACCTGCTCAATGAAGCCATTGCCGGCGATCACACTCCGGCCGACTTCAAGGAGGCTGCCCAGAACTGGATTGCCAACAAGGACGACGCCGACGGCTCAAAGGCTGCCGCCGCCCAGCTGAAACCACTGATTGCACAGGGTGCAGAGGCTGGTTGCCCGGTTTGCAAGGAACTGAAGACGCTCGACCACTATTTGGTGAAGCGCAGCCAATGGATCATCGGCGGCGACGGCGCTTCCTACGACATCGGCTACGGAGGTCTTGACCACGTGCTGGCTTCAGGCGAGGATGTGAACATCCTGGTTCTCGACACAGAGGTCTACTCCAACACTGGCGGCCAGAGCTCCAAGGCTACTCCCTTAGGCGCCATTGCGCAATTCGCCGCAGCTGGCAAGCGCGTGACCAAGAAAGACCTTGGCTTGATGCAGACCACCTACGGGTACGTCTATGTGGCCCAGGTTGCTATGGGAGCCGACAACGCACAGACGCTCAAGGCCATCCGCGAGGCAGAGGCTTACAACGGGCCTTCGCTGGTCATTGCATACGCTCCCTGCATCAACCACGGCATCAAAGGCAGCAAGGCCGACAAGCGCAACATGGGCCGCTCGCAGCACGAAGAGGCCTTGGCCGTGGAGTGCGGCTACTGGCATCTGTGGCGCTACAACCCCGACTTGGCCAAGGAGGGCAAGAACCCGTTCCAGCTCGACTCCAAGGAGCCGCAGTGGGACAAGTTCCAGGATTACCTCTTGGGCGAGGTCCGCTTCTCCTCTCTGAAGAAAGCACGCCCTGAACTGGCTGAAGAACTCTACACTGAGACCGAGAAGGCAGCCAAGCGTCGCTACCAGAGCTACGTACGCAAGAGCCAGGAAGACTGGTCCAACGCTGAATAATCAGACAACAAGCACGATAAAGGCTCGCCTCCAATGGGAGGCGAGCCTTTTTTGGTTGGAAGTGGGAACACTGTCAGAAGACAGGGGAAGAGGCACTTGGGAGCGAAGAGCGGGGATTATTCCCACTTGGTGTCCTGGCTGTCCATCTCCTCCTCTTCGTCGAAGTCTACTGACTTGGCACCCGCCTCTCCGCCAAAGTCTGGAATTCCAGACTTTGATATATTCTTGTCCTCGGTGATGTCCTCGCCAACGTGAATCCTCACGATACTTGTTTCTGGTGATATGTATTTCTTCATTGTCGTTAGAATTTAGAACCAACAATCACTTTACGAACTTCTTGCCGTTGTGGATGAAGATGCCCTTTGTGGGGGCTGTCACCCTTATGCCCTGCAAATTGTAGTAGGAAGCTTCTGCGTCGGAAGCAGTAGGCAGGCTGGTGATGCCCGTTGGAGTATCGTCCACAACCATTTCCATCACGGCCGACTTGGCTCCCGAACCGCTCAAAAGCAGATAGGCACGGAAAGGATTGAGATAAGCCGTGTTTGTAAACCTGACAAAGGTTCCTGCTGGATAGCTCTTGCCATTGTAGGTAAATTCTGTAGAAGCCATTCCGTAGGCGTTGCTGACGTCCGCAAACGATTTCCCCGCGTAGACACCATGGAGATTGTTGCCCGTCAGCTCATCGGCAGTGGTCACCGCGCCAATGGTTTGCGGTTCGGAACTTGAGAGCGTGACATCGCTGCTCGGATAGAAGAAGTAGGGCGTATTGGCCTCGGGGGCGCCCACCGTGGTAAGTACGATATGCTTGTCGTCTTCAGACTTGTAGGTGTAGAATTTGCCGTCGCTTGTGGCTGCCGGACTGAAAGGTAGGCACAGGGATGAGGGGACTCCAGCTGAGAACTGACGATAGAACTTGCAAGTATCTGCAGTGAACTCATAGGGATTGAGGAAGGAATACCAACTATACTTCTAGTCTGCGGCCGTCGTCTTGTCGAGGGCAGTAATGTCGTGGACTCCGAAGTTGTTGCATTTGTAGCCTTTGTCATTCAACACGAAGTTCTCGTTGAGAGGACGCGTGAGGGTTGTGGCAGTTGTCCCGTCAGTCTTGTAGACCATCTCCGTAGACCAAGAGGAATAGCGATCGATGTTGGTTGGCAAGAAAACGAGCGTATACGCGGGCAGGCCACCAAAGGGATTGGTAGCAACTAAATTGTAATCATAGCTGTCGGTCGACTTTGTGTATCTATAAGGAGTATTCGGATCAAGCGTTTTAGTCGGCAATCGCGAAAGCGTGTAGTCTTTTACCACAGTGAACTTGTCACTCGATGAAAGATCAACATACCTCAAGCCCTTTGCTCCAGCAAAGGCATCGCCATTGATTGTAATGGCGTCTTTGGGTATAATGGTAATGGACTGCAATTCGTCGTTGCCAGCGAAGGCGTTTGAAGCTATCATGGAAATGTCCGCACTAAGATTAGTTTCTGTAGGCATAAGGTCAGGTTCCCATTTGAGATTATCATTTTTGATGTCCATTTTCAAATCTGTAACTCCATCAGCCAACTTGACTTTACGAAGAGCAAGCTGGGGGCCACCATTAGCGGTTGTGTTAGAATACAACAGGAAAGAGAATGTTCCCAGTCCACTCATCTCGTGGTTGAAGCTCAGGCTGTGCACAATTTCAGGTATCCACTCTTGATGAGAGTTTGCCTTACATTTTTCCACAAAATCCTTTATTCCATCACTGGGCAGATAGAGGTTTTCTCCAATCATTACGCCTTTTTGGCCAGTCCAAGCCGCCATAAAGTCGTAGAAGTCTTCCGAGACATTCTCGCTGTTTAACCCGTCACCGTAGTAGTACAAGTTGGTAATGGCAGTTTCACCAAAAGACGCCGTGCCGCTGGTGAAATCTGTTTTTGAAACGAAATTGCCCAAAATGTCAAGCTTTGTGATGGTTCTTCCCTTGAAGATATCAACACCAACGGTAAGGCCCTTTGGCTCATCCGTTTTGCCGTTTGCGCCAATCACAACCTGCGAGATGGTAGAAGGAGTGCTGACATAAAAGGCGCTGTCGCCAAAGTTGGTGATTGTACGGGGAAGCTGTAGGACTCCCGTCAACCCCGTACCGGCAAATGCTTTCTTTCCGATGGTGGTGATTTTATAACCACTATTCTGTTTATCTTGCTTGAAATACACATCGGTAATCCCTGTCTGGTCTTTAAAACCACCCTCCGACACTGTTGTCACAACATACGGATAATATTGATAAGATTTATAATTCCAAATGACAGATGGAATGTTCAACACCCCAGAAATTGTGGAATCTTTAGTGGCTTTAACACTAACTTCTCCAGCATTACTTTTAGATGAAGTCGGGTTGATTACCGTGTACGTTAGGTAGCCTTGTTTGCTTTGCTCCTTTGTTCCAGTAGTGTTGACGTAAACGGCGTCTCCCTTGAACACGTCACCTTGCTTTACGCCATATTGTGCGGAGCACAGCAAGCTGCCAAGAAAGAGAAGAACGAGGGTGGTGAGTCCCTTCCAGAAATCTTTAATCTGCCCCCCCGAATCGGAGAAGACAACTGATGAAAATTATTCCTATCCATCTTTATCTTATATTATATGCTTATGTTCCAAACCACAACCGAATCGGAAACAAATTGAAGAGCATGCATGATTTTGGCTGAGGAGGGCTGTAGACAGGCTTATAGGGTGTGCAGTCTATCTCGGATGCTTGCGATGCCCATTCCGAATCCGTCTGTTATCTTGCTGCAAAAGTAGCAATTTTTGCTATTCCGTGCGCAGGTTTCAAGTTAAAAAATAGTTAAATTACAACGATTGGACAATATACACGCAAATTCAAAGCCAAGAGAAAGGATTAACTGTTCAGCAGCCATATCGCCCTTTGGCGATAACAAGTTATTGATATAACAGGGTTAGTTATATAGAAGCCATTCCCATCGTAGTGACGGGGGTTATCCCCGCCCTATTGTGTATATCCCTGCTTTATTGTTGCAAGCGTTAGTCCCACGATGCTACGGCTGACATATTCCATTTTTTTTCAACAAAAACCTATAAAAACCTTTGCGTCAGCGCCAAGGGCTATGGCCCCCATCCCGCAAATGGCAGCTCCTCCTTCGTCGGATCTTGGCGCTGACACAAAGGAAAACCTTGAAAACAGGCTATCGCGTCGTGTTGTCCGCTGCCCGTGAGATCCGCTGCCCTCAGCGGACACAATCCTGAAGTAAGTTTTGTGAGTTGGTGAGTTTGTAAGTTTTGTGAGTTGGTGAGTTTTTGTTAGGGACCGCGCCAGCCTGTTTTCATGGTTTTTCTTGCTGTGATGCAAGCCTGAGGCACGAAGGCTGTTTCTTCTCCGTAGCCGGCTTGCCGAAGTTTGCTTCGGAGCAAGCCGGCTACGGAGAAGAAACAACGGGCGTAGCCCTTGCATCGCAGCAAGGGTTTTACTGGTTTTTGTTAGAATTGAAACAAGATAGAATATGAATCTCCGCTCGTAACTGAATAGTTACAAAAAGGATGGATGAGGAAAAAGAATGTTAAGGAGTTGGAAGAGCCTCCTCCTAATTCGGAAGAGGACTTCCAACTCCATAGGGTTGGGGGTTAGTCTTTGTCGGCCTGTGGAGTCCTTCGGTTGACTTGCGGCTTGTTGTGGCGATTGTGCCTCTTGGGCGACTTTACGGGAGCGTCGGCCGGCTTGGTGTCGTGATGGCGGGCCTTCTTGGGCTGCCCACCGCGCCCATTACGCGAAGGGCTTTTCCTGTTTCCGCCACGGGAGTCCTTGCGGCCACGGCCGCGCCCGCCACGTCCGTGTGACGAAGGCTTCCCCACCTGACGATACTCAGGGCCCGCGCCCACCTCCTTGGGCAAAGGGTTCTTCGTTATCTCCTTTTCCAAGAACTTCTCAATCTGGTTGAAGTAGAACATCTCCTCGTCGCTGACAAAGGTGATGGCCACACCGGCCCTGTCGGCTCTGGCCGTGCGACCGATGCGATGCACATAGTCCTCCACGTCGTGTGGAACATCATAGTTGATGACCATCGACACGTCGTCGATGTCGATGCCACGAGCCACAATGTCGGTGGCCACAAGCACATCGATCTGCCCACTCTTGAACTTGAACATGATGTCGTCGCGCTCGGCCTGAGACAGGTCGGAGTGCATCTCGCCCGAATTGATGTGCATGCGGATGAACGCACGGTTGATTTCCTTCACCTTGGTCTTCTTGCCCGAGAAGATGATGACCCGCTTCAAGTCGCCTTTCTTGAAGATGTCGCGTATGATGCCCAACTTCTGAGGCTCGTAGCACACGTAGGCGCTCTGCTGTATTCTCTCTGCGGGCTTGCTCACAGCCAACTTCACCATCACGGGATCCTTCAACAGGCTCTTGGCCAAATCCTCAATCTTTGGCGGCATGGTGGCTGAGAACATCACCGTCTGGCAGTTCTCGGGCAGCCCCTTGGCAATGGTCAGGATGTCTTCGGAGAATCCCATATCGAGCATACGGTCGGCCTCGTCGAGCACGAAGAAGCTCACACGGCTCGTGTCCAAGTTGCCCATCTGCAAATGGGAGATGAGGCGTCCCGGAGTGGCTATCACCACATCCGCTCCCAGCCTGAGGCTCTTCACCTCCTGGTCATAGCGGTTGCCGTCGTTGCCGCCGTAGACAGCCAAGCTGCTGACCCCATCGAGATAATAGGAGAATCCCTGCATGGCCTGGTCGATTTGCTGTGCCAGCTCACGCGTTGGCGACATGACAATGCAGTTGACGGCATCCTGCGGATAGCCGCCATCGTCGAGTTTGGAGAGGATGGGCAGCAGATAGGCGGCGGTCTTGCCCGTACCCGTCTGCGCGATGCCCATCACGTCGCGCCCGGCGAGGATGGGAGGGATGCAGCGTTCCTGTATGGGCGTGCACTCGTCGAAGTGCATGTCCCACAACGCGTCCAACACATTGTCATTCAAATCAGTCTCATCAAAATGCATAATCTAAAATCTTTTTACGTTAATGCTGCACTAATCCTGAACACAATCCCTCAGGAAGGATCAACTTGGCGCATGGCGGTAACAGAACCACGCCACGACGGCAAAAATGATGTTCGGCACCCACGCCGCCAGCATGGGCGGGAAGTTGGCTTGGATGGCGAAAGTGGAGCTCACCGTCTGCAGCATGATATACAGAAAGCTCAATGCCAATCCTATGCCGAGGTAAAGGCCCATGCCCCCCTTCCGCTTCTTGGAGCTCAGGGAGACACCGATGATGGTAAGTATGAACGAGGCGAAGCTGGCGGCAATGCGCTTATGGTACTCCACCTGATACTGCACCACATTGGCGGAGCCGCGCACCTGCTGTTTGGAGATGTACTCCTCGAGCTGGGGCAGGGTGAAGGTCTCCTGCTGCCCCTTGGAATACACCAGATCGGTGGGCTCCATCATCAGCACCGTGTCCTTTTTAGCCCCCTGTGTGATTTGCTCGCGGAGTCCCTGCAGCCTGCGCGTCTTCCATCCAATGAGCGTCCAGTGGTACTTGTTGTCGGAAATGGTGTCGTATTGGATGTCCATCGCCGTGGTGTGCGACACAAGGTTCTTGTTGTGGAACTTGTCGAGCGAGAATCCATAGCCGTGCTTGTGGTCATTGTCGTAGTGCTGGATGTAGGCCACCACCCCCTTGTCGACATGCAGCATCACATTGTCGGCCGCCGTGTTCTTCTTCTTGTTCTTGTACATGGTCTCGAAGTTCTGCCTAATCACGTTGCCATGGGGGATGACAAAGGCACTGAGATAGAACGAGAGGGCCGAGATCAGCACGCAAGACAGCATGTAGGGACGCAGCAGGCGCTTGAACGATATGCCGGAGGCCAACATGGCGATGATCTCGGAGTTGCCGGCAAGCTTGGAGGTGAAGAAGATGACGGCGATGAAGACGAAGAGCGGGCTGAAGAGGTTGGCGAAGTAAGGCACGAAGTTGGCGTAGTAGTCGAACACGATGGCCTTCAGCGGAGCATGATACTGGGCGAACTTGGCAAGGTTCTCGTTGACGTCGAAGACGATGGATATGGAGATGATCAGCAGGATGGAGTAGATGTAGGTGCCGATGAACTTGCGTATGATGTACCAGTCGAGCTTCTTTACAATCTTCTTCCTGTCCTGCACACGACGGAACACCATGCCCAGCCAGGAGAGGACGCAGAACAGCCATCCAAGATGAGCGCGCATGAAGCGTCCCAACTTGAACAAGTGCCTGTATCTGCGTATTCTTCGATAACTCATTTCCTATTATATATAAATAAGGTGGGGCGAGGCCCATGCATTGGCGGGCGGCAAGGCATCAAGCCCCACGGGGCAACGGGCCACGCCAGGGCCGCCCCCTACGGCCTCAGATTCTCCTGCCCAACTGGTCGACGACCGAGGCCTTCCACCTCACGAAGTCGCCTTGCTCGATGTGGCGGCGCGCGTCGCCAACCAGCCGCAAATAGAAAGCAAGGTTGTGGATGCTGGCGATCTGCATGGCCAGCAGCTCCTGAGCCTTGAAAAGATGATGGAGATACGCCTTGGTGTAGACCCTGTCGGTGTAGCATCCGTCGGAGTCGATGGGGGTGAAGTCGTCCTCCCACTTCTTGTTGCGCATGTTCATCGTGCCGTTGTAGG
>SAMEA3663103__coassemble_585_pt1 | contig 15381 bp, 8 predicted proteins | sample SAMEA3663103__metabat2_high_PE_013 | metagenome-assembled genome bin SAMEA3663103 (sample SAMEA3663103) | pig gut metagenome | biome: pig gut; feature: pig-associated habitat; material: faeces | place: France | collected 2012 | reverse complement strand
ACGAGGCCTGCTCGTCGGGCTGCGGCTCGTTCATCAGCACTTTCGCCCGCTCGCTCAACACCTCGGTGGACGACTTTGCCCAGGCCGCATGCCGCTCCCGCCACCCCAGCGACCTTGGCACCCGCTGCACCGTGTTTATGAACTCGAAGGTGAAGCAGGTGCTGCGCGAGGGCGCGCAGATGGACGACATAGCCGCCGGACTGGCCTACTCGGTGGTGAAGAACTGCCTCTACAAGGTGCTGCGGCTGAAGAGCGTCGAAGAGTTGGGCGGAAAGATTGTGGTGCAGGGAGGAACCATGCGCAACGACTCCATCGTGCGCGCGCTGGAACTGCTCACCGGCACCACGGTCTTCCGCAGCGACTGTCCCGAACTGATGGGGGCCATAGGCTGCGCGCTCTACGCCCTGAGCATGGACTCCCACCAGCCCCTCAGCCTCGATGCGATGATAGGCAACGCCAGCTACTCCTCGCGCCAGCTCCACTGCCACGGCTGCGTCAACCAGTGCGCCGTGACCCGCTACCGCTTCGCCAACGACAGCGTGTTCTTCTCGGGCAACCGCTGTGAGAAGGTGTTCAACAACAAGGGGGCTGAAGCCGAGCGCGGCATGAACGTGTATGAGCGCAAGACGGCACTGCTCTTTGACCGCTGCCCGACGGAAGAGAAGACTCCCGGGCGATTGGCCATAGGCATTCCGCGCTGTCTGAACATGTATGAGGACTTTCCCTTCTGGCATACGCTGTTCTCCGAGTGCGGAGTGCAGGTGGTGCTCTCGGAGGTGTCCAATTTCACCCACTACGAGCAGTGTGCCGGCAAAGTGATGTCGGACAACATCTGCTTCCCCGCCAAGCTTGTGCACAGCCACATCGACGACCTCGTGCGCAAGGGCGTGGACCGAATCTTCATGCCCTTCACGGTGTTTGAGCATCGCGACGGCGATGCCCAGAACACCTACGACTGTCCCATCGTGACGGGCTATTCGCAGGTCGTGCGCAGCGTGCAGGGTGGTGGGGTGCCCATCGACTCGCCCTCCATCAGCATGAAGGACGAGAAGTCGCTCCTGGCGCAGTGCAGGGAATACCTGAGTTCGGTCGGCGTGGAACTCAAACGTGTGGCCCCAGCCTTTGCCAAGGCCCGCGAGGCGCAGCGGCAGTGGGAGCGCGACATCCGCAAGGCCAACGAGGAAATCCTGGCCGAGGCCCGCGCCAAGCGCAAGACCGTCATCCTCTTGGCCGGCCGACCCTACCATGCCGACCCGCTCATCCAGCACAAGGTGTCGGAGATGATAGCCGCCTTGGGAGCCTACGTGGTCAGCGACGACATCGTGCGTGGCAGCGACATCCCGCTTGGGGGCGTCAACCATCTCTCGCAGTGGGCTTTTCCCGACAGAATCTTGAAGGCTGTGCTTTGGACCTGCATGCAGGACGACGACGTGCAGCTGATGCAACTCACGTCGTTTGGGTGCGGCCCCGATGCATTCCTCGTGGACGAGGTGCGCTCGCTGCTGAAGAAGGCGGGCAAGAACCTCACACTGCTGAAGATAGACGACGTGAACAACATCGGCTCGCTGAAGCTCAGGGTGCGCTCCCTGCTTGAGAGTCTGCGCATAGGCATACGCCATCGTGGCGCGCCGGCAGAGGCTGTCGCCACGCTGCCCCCCTTCACCCGTGGGGAGCGGGGACGCAAGATTCTCATGCCTTTCTTCACCCCCTTCATATCGCCGCTCATCCCGCCTCTGATGAAGCTGGCCGGCTACGACGCCGAGTCGCTGCCCATGGCCGACGCCGACTCCGTGGGCTGGGGCCTGAGGTCGAGCAACAACGAGATATGCTATCCCGCCACGCTCATCGTGGGCGACATCATCAAGGCCTTCAAGAGCGGGCGCTACGACCCCGACACGTCGGCGGTCATCATGACGCAGACGGGCGGCCAGTGCCGGGCCAGCAACTACATTCCCCTCATCCGCAAGGCCCTGATGGAGAACGGCTACACCAACACGCCCGTCATATCCGTGGCCACAGGATCGGGGATAGAGAACAACCAGCCGGGATTCAAAATCAACTGGCTCAAGATGATGGGCCCGGCTGTGGATGGTGTGCTCTTCGCCGACGCCATGGCCAAGATGTATCACGCGGCAGTGGTGAGGGAACGCTCCAAGGGCGAGGCCGCAGCCGTGTGCAGCCATTGGATGGAGCAGGCCCGACACACGATTCTCGCCGGCCATACCGCCGGGCTCTACGAGGTGGCGGGCCAAGCCGCCGCCGACTTCCAGCGCATCAGCACAGACCGTGAGCTTCCGCGCGTGGGCATCGTGGGAGAGATATTCCTCAAGTTCCATCCCTTCGCCCAGAAACACGTTGTGGAATGGCTGGAGGAACATGGCATGGAGGTGGTCTATCCCATGCTGTCAGACTTCTTCCTCCAGAGCTTCGTCAACTTGAGGGACAACCACAAGAAGCACTTGGAGAAGAAGCGGGTGCCCGACTGGCTCGTGGGCCTGGCCGACAAGCTGATAGCCAAGCGCGAGCGCCGCTTCGACAAGGCCTGCTCCGCCTTTGGCCGCTACATGCCCTTTGAGAGCATCTACGAGAAGGCGCGGCTGGCCCAGCCCGCCATCAACCTCAGCGCTCAGTTTGGCGAGGGCTGGCTCATCGCCGGCGAGGTGGCGTCGCTGGCCCGGAGGGGAGTGACCCATGTGGTGAGCCTGCAGCCTTTTGGCTGCATCGCCAACCACATCGCCTCCAAGGGAATCGAGAACAGGCTGCGCCAGCTCCATCCGCAGCTCAACATCCTCTCGCTTGATTTCGACAGCAGTGTCAGCGAGGTGAACATCGCCAACCGACTCCTGCTATTCATTAATGACATGTACGACACGAATCATGAAAATGGAAGAGAAGAATATAGAGCAGCAAATCATCCGTGCTGCCAAGACCGTGTTCGTTGAGAAGGGATTCGCTGAGGCCTGCATGACCGAGATAGCCCAGACCGCGGGCATCAGCCGCCCCGTGCTCAACTATTATTTCCGCTCCAAGGACAAGCTCTTCGCCGCCGTGTTTGCCGACATCCTCCACGACTTCATACCTCGTATGAAGGATGTGGTGATGCGGACGGAGACCGTCGACGAGCGCATAGCCGACATCGTAGACATCTATTTTGGCATACTCAGGCGGGAGCCGCTGTTGCCCCTCTTCATGTCGCGCGAGATACATCGCGACGCCGGCCATCTGTTCGCCACCTTGGAGAAGCTCGACTCCTGGGACTACATAGAGACGCTCAAGACAGCGCTTCGCAACGAGATGGACGCGGGAACCATACGCCGCCTGCCACTGCCCTACATCTTCTACACTTTCTATGGACTTGTGGCCATTCCCTTCCTCACGGCCCCGCTCGTGGAGCTGTTTGTGGGCGACAAGGTAGACGAACGGCTGATGGAGCCGTGGCGGCAGCATGTCGTTGAGGCCATGCACCAGTTGCTTGTCGTCGACGGCAAGTCCAACCCCCTGGCCCTTGCCCAAGGAGTGGAAGGGACACACACGAAAAAGGCCAGCCATGCTCGCGCATGACTAGCCTCCCCTGTTTATAATACAATATAGCGAGCGGGATTTAATCTTCCAAGTCGTTTGTAACGAACGGAGTTGGGCCTCCCCAGTCGTTTTGAACGAGTGTTTTCTCAATCCTCAAAGTCGTTGTCAAACGAGGAAACTCCCTCCTCTGTGAACTTCTTCGAGCCGCGCAGCTGGTGTCGCATGTTGCTCAACAATTGCTGGCTCTCCTGCAGCAGGTTGAGATAGACCACCGAAATCTTCAGCAGATTGTTGTCGGTGGAGCGCTGCATTCGGTCGATGTGCTTCTTGCGGAGGGCACTCAACTGGTCTTTCAGGATGTCGGCCTGCTCCAGCACGCTGCGATAGTTGTCAAACCTTCCAGTGGAGATGAGGCTCTCGGTTTGCTTCAACAGGTCGTTGATGCCATGGCGCACGGGCTCATACTCGGCGATGTAGGTCTGGGGCAGCGGATTGAAGTTGTTGTCGATGTGCTCCTTGATGGGTTCAAGCATGCGCAGGATACAGTAGATGTATTGCTGGCTGGCGTTGATGGAGACATGGAACCAAGTGTTGCGCTCCATGGCCGTACGCTCGGGGGCACGCCTCAGGGCAAGGAGCTCTTGGCGGCGCACGTTCTTCAAGTCTATCTGCTTCTTGCGCAGCTCGCGGTTGGCATGTCGCAGGTAGCGCGGTCGGTTGTTCTCGAATCCGTCCACCACCTTATTATACTCGTCGTAGGCAAACTGGGTCATCTCGCTCTGGTTGTGGCGGAAGTGCTTGGTGAGCAGGTCCCAGACGATCTCCGGGTCTTTGGTGCGCATCATGAGCTGGAACACGTTCTCTTTCTTGTCCTTGGCGTGCTTGTTGAAGTTGCGGTTGCTGCGGATGAGCAGGTATACCACGATGGCCATCAGAATGCCCTGTACCACGATGCCACCATACCACATGAGGGCGCAGACGATGGCGCAGGAGGCGAAGGCCACGGCGGCAGTGATAAACCACCCACCGATGACGGAGAGCACGCCCGTGACGCGGAACACGGCGCTCTCGCGTCCCCAGGCACGGTCGGCCAAACTGGAACCCATGGCCACCATGAACGTCACGTAGGTGGTGGAGAGCGGCAGCTTGTGGTTGGTGCCGAAGGTGATCAGCATGGAGGCCAGCACGAGGTTGACGGCGGCGCGCACCACGTCGAATGCGGCTCCGTTGTCGAGTTCCGCGTCCTTCTTGTCGAAGCGGGAGTCTACCCATTCGCATACGCTGTCGGGAGTGCGGTTGGCCACGAAAGTGTTGGCGCTTTGGGCGCAGCGCACCAGACTGCGTGCCGCGCTCGACGAGCCGAACATCTCGTCGCCTTCCTCCTGGCGACTCAGGTCTACGGAAGTCTTGATCACGTTGCGGGCCTTCTTGGAGGTGGCCATGGCGATTATCATGATCACTCCGGCTGCGAGCAGGTAGGTGGCAGGCGACTGGGCGCTCTCCATCAGAGAGTTCATCATAAACTCGCTGGGTGCGGCTCCGTTGCTGTTGGCCATGAAGTCTCTGTAGGAGTCGAGGCCGGCCAAAGGCACACCGATGAAGTTGATCAAGTCGTTGGATGCGAACGACATGGCCAGTCCGAACGTCCCCATCAGCACGAGGAACTTGAACACGTTGACCTTCATCAGGTAAAGAACCTCCATCAGCACGGCGGAGAAGACGAACGTGTAGGCCATCAGCAGGTTGATGTTGTCGTTGATATAGTCGCGGATGTTGGCGGGAATGTAGGGCGACTTGCCGAATCCCTTCAGGAAGATGAAGTACGACAAGGCCGTGAATGCGATGCCGCCAAAGATGGCGATGGTGTAGCGCGAGTGCTTCTGGTAGTTGAAGGTGAAGATGATACGTGCAATCCACTGCACGATGACACCGAAGACAAAGGCCACGACCACCGAGGCGAAGATGCTCGTCACCATGTCAAGGGCTTTCTTGGAGTTGATGAGGTCGGCCATGTCGAGGCTGGGGTCTTGTGCCACCATCAGCGTGGCCATGGTAAACGTACCGCCCAACAGCTCAAACACCAGTGATACGGTGGTGGAGGTGGGCATGCCCATCGTGTTGAACACGTCGAGAACGATGACATCGGTCACCATCACGGCCAGGAAGATTGTCATCACTTGCTGGAAGGAGTAGTGCGTGGGCATGAGCACGCCGTGTCGTGCCACGTCCATCATGCCCGACGACATGACAGCACCCAAAATCACACCGAACGATGCTATAATCAGTACGGTGCGAAACTTGGCCACCTTTGCGCCAATAGCAGATTGGAGGAAATTCACTGCGTCGTTGCTCACACCCACGAACAAGTCGAAAATGGCAAGCATCAGCAGGAAAATCACAATGATTAGATAAATTGAACCCATTGCTTAAAATTTGTTTGATTTTTCTTTGGCGCAAAGGTATAGGATGGCTGTTACAGGCGGATTAAACACATGTTACAATGAGGTTACAACCCTCTTTTCATGGTTCATGTTTGCCATTCGCAGCAAATGTGGGAGATTCACTCGTTGCGACCTTGTAGGGGGCAATGGCAGCCGCTTCGCCCTGACACTCTTTACGCGTGGCTCTGAACAAGAGTGAGAAAAAAGATGGAAATGGAGAAAATCTGTTATATCGGGAAAAAAACATTTGTTGTTTTGGAATTATTTTACTATCTTCGCAGCCGAATATCAACATCTAAAAAATTGAATTATGAAAAAGTACGTTTGTGACACTTGTGGTTGGATATATGATCCCGCAGTAGGCGACCCCGACAATGGCATTGCTCCCGGAACAGCTTTCGAGGACCTGCCCGATGACTTCACCTGCCCCCTCTGTGGTGTAGGCAAGGAGGATTTCAGCCCTGTTGAGGATTAATACCTTCACACCAGCCTATGACAACAACAGAACTACAACCCATGGCGGTTGCAGTTCTGTTTTCATTTTTTTAAGGTCCGAAGTTCTTGAAAAGCCCAAAAAGAAGCCTTGTTTTGGACGATTTGTTGTATATTTGCAGAACTAACTAAACGACAACCTGCGCAATGAGACAACCGAACACCCTTCTGTTCTTGTTATTATGGGCCGTCGCTGTGCCTGTCAGCGCACAGAGCGACTTCTTCCACCGCCGTCAGAATATTGCCCTTGGCTGGAACCATCGGGGGGCAGACTCGCTCCTCACCTCACGGTTCAACCTTGGTCTGTTCGACAATGTAGACTCGCTCCGCGGCGCACAGCTCGGACTTGTCTCCGCCCGCGTCCACCGCGACACCCGTGGCCTCAATTTCGGACTCTTCACGGCCAGCACTTGGGGCAACATGAGGGGATGGCAACTCTCCGGCATGAGCAGCATCGTGGGCGGAACCAGCTGCGGACTGCAGACCTCCACGCTCACCAACTACGCCACGCGGCTCAGGGGCGTGCAGATTGCGGGGCTCGTCAATATCGTGGAGCAGCCCATGAGCGGCGTGCAGATAGCTGGCGTGGCCAACATCTCCAAGGGAATAGACCATGGACTACAGCTTTCGGCTCTGGCCAACGTGGCCTCCGGCCACGCCACGGGGGTGCAGGTGAGCGGCTACAACTATGCCGACACGCTCAACGGCTGGCAGGTGGGGTTCATCAACTCGGTGGCAAGCCATAACAACGGTTGGCAGGTGGGCGTGTTCAACTATTCCACCGACACCGTGGCCCACAAGATAGGACTCGTCAACATCAATCCCAAGACGCGCATCGACTTCATGGCTTTCCTTGGCACGTCGTCGATCTTCAACAGTGCATTGCGCTACCGCAACCGCTCAACCTATAACATGATAGGCGTGGGCACCCACTACATGGGACTGGACCATAAATTCTCAGGAGCCGTGTTCTACCGCTTGGGCCAGTATTTCAATATTGCGCCGCGGTGGTCGCTGAGCGGCGACGTGGGCTACTACCACATCGAGACCTTTGAGGAGAACAGCCGCAACAAGCCCAAGCGCCTTTTCTCCCTACAGCTGCACGCCAACGTGGACTACCGCATCAACAAGACGCTCGGTGCCTTTGCCTCTGTGGGCTATGGCGACACCTACTATTACGGGCACCACCGCCATTACAAGAATGAACTGATAGCCCAAGCGGGGCTGACGATCCTCTGGCCCCATCGCCGCACCTCCTCGTTCGACATTCCCCGGCCGAAGCCCCGCCCCGCCTCGGTGGCCGACAGCCTTTTGGCCCAGTGGAATGATGGACGGAAAAACTATTGGCTGGCTGCGACCGAGGCCGCGGGCATCAATGTGTTGGTGCACTGCTTCGACCGCTTCGTGATGAACGAGGACTTCGCGCAAGTGAATTTCAAGGATATTGCCCGCAACTGGCGCAACGCCTTCGTGTGGGACAACGATCAGTTCTCCACCAACCTCTTTGCCCACCCCTACCATGGCAATCTCTATTTCAACTCAGCCCGCTCCAACGGACTTTCCTTCTGGCAGAGTGCTCCTTACGCCCTCTGCGGCAGTCTGATGTGGGAGTTCTGTGGCGAGGTGGAGCCGCCCGCCATCAATGATGTCATGGCCACCACTTGTGGCGGTATGGCCATCGGCGAGGTGACACACCGCATCAGTGAACTCATCCTCAACAATGCCGACAGAGGGGTCAGCCGCTTCCTGCGCGAGGCCGCAGCCACCATCATCAACCCCATGGGAGGCTTCAACCGCATCATCAGGGGCGAGGCTTGGCGCGTGGATCGGAAGCGTCCCTACTACTACGACCGCGACAGTCTTCCCATAGACTTCTCGCTCTCTTTGGGCACCCGCTATCTGAGCGACGACGGCGGACTCTTCCGCGGGGAGTTCAACCCCTTCGTCAACCTGTTCTTGGAGTATGGCGACGCGATGAACGCCGACCACACGTCGCCCTACGACTTCTTCTATGCGGAGGCCACCTTCGGCCTTTCGGCCAACCAGCCGCTCATCAACCGCCTCCACCTCTTGGGCAGGCTTTGGGGAAAGAGTGTGGAGACCCACAACAACTTGGAGCTTGAGGTGGGCTTCTTCCAGCATTTCAACTACTACGACTCAAAGCCTGTGAAGAACGGCACGTCGCTCACCCCCTACCGTATCTCCGAGGCCGCGTCATTCGGCCCCGGAGCCATACTTAGGTTTCCGCAGGTGGGCGCCCTGAGCAAGTTGGAGCAGCGCGTGTTCCTCAGCGGCATCCTCTTGGGCGGCACGAAGAGCGACTACTACAATGTGATAGACCGCGACTACAACATGGGATCAGGCTTCAGCGTCAAGTCGAAGACCCACCTTGAGTTCCGCAACTTTGGACGATTCATCGTCAAGGCCAACTATTTCCGCATATTCACTTGGAAAGGCTATGAGGGCAAGGATCTCGCCACTGTGAATCCCCTCTACCTCAATGCCCAGGGAGACAAGGGCAACGCCGAGCTGGCCGAAGTCACCACGATGTGGGAGTTTGACTTCAAGGGAGCGCTCAGCGCCTCAGCCGCGAGTTCCTACTACTATCGCCACACGCGCTATTCCTACCATCCCAATGTGATGGCCAAGACTTTTGAGGTGAAAGTGGGGCTGACCTACCATTTTTAATGCATAATTCATCATACATAACTCATAATGCATAATGAAAAAGCCAAGCTGTATGACAAGGAATACTGCAATGCGGTTCGGGAAACTGTGCCTGATGCATTATTGGCTATTCACGACGAATTGTGCATTTGCATTAAGATATTGTATTTTGCCTTATTGATTATAGTCATGATGTTTTCTCAGTCTTGTGGCAGCAAGGCACTGCGGGAGCCTTCTGTCAGACCCATGGCCGTGGCCGGCCAGTTCTATCCCGCTGATGCCGATTCGCTGCGCGCGATGGTGGCAGAAAGCTTCAGGGGCACCAAGTCAACGGTGGAGGCCGGTGCCTACGTGCAGAGTGTCATCGTGCCCCACGCCGGCTATGTGTTCTCAGCCCACGCGGCGGCATGGAGCTACGCCCAGTTGCCGCGCGAAGGACAGTGGGACCGTGTCTTCCTCATCGGCCCAAGCCATCATGTCGCCTTCGACGGAGCTTCCGCCTGCGATGCCTTCGACCGCTACGAGACTCCCCTCGGACTCGTCGCTGTAGACACAGCCTTGGCCTCCCGGCTCAACCGCGAGAACAAGTGCTTCAACTATGTGGCCGACGCCCACACCGCGGAACACTGTCTTGAGGTGCAGTTGCCCATGTTGCAGTATTGGCTTCGCAAGCCGATGCGCATCGTGCCCATCATCATCGGAACACTCAACGGCGAGCGGCTGCGCGAGATTGCCAAGGCCTTGCAGCCATGGTACAACGAGCGCAACCTATTTGTCATCAGCAGCGACTTCAGCCACTATCCTCCCTACGACGACGCATGCCGCATAGACAGCATGACGGCTGAGGCGGTGGCCAGTGGCGATGTGGGGCGCATCGCCAGGACGGTGAGTGAAAACGCCACCGAGGGTGTCGCCAACCTCGCCACCAGTGCGTGTGGCCTTTGCGGCATCTTGGTCAACGCCATGTTGGCCGAGGGCGACTCCTCCGCCAGGTGCCGCAAGCTCTACTATTGCAATTCGGGCGACAGCCGTTATGGCAGCAAGGATGAGGTGGTGGGCTACAATGCCTTTGCCACCATCCGCAAGAAGCCAGCCGACTTCCAACTCTCTTCCAACGACAGGGAACTGCTCTTGCGCATCGCCCGCCAAAGCATCGAGGGAGCGGTGAGGGGGAACAAACCTGCGGCAATCCGTTTGGCAGACCTCTCGCCGGCTTTGAGGGAACGCTGCGGCGCCTTCGTCACGCTCACCGAGGACGGCCGTCTCAGGGGATGCATAGGCCATTTTGGCAGCGACCAGCCGCTCTTCAAGGTGGTGGAGGACATGGCCGTGGCCGCAGCGACCGAAGACCCGCGCTTCATGCCCGTCGGTGAGGCTGAGCTCAACCGCATACACATCGAGGTTTCTGTGCTGACTCCGCTCAAGCGAATCCACGACATCAGCGAGTTCCACTATGGCCAGCAGGGCATCTACATCAAGAAAGGCTCACGCAGCGGAACTTTCTTGCCCCAAGTGTCGCAGGAGGTGGACTGGACCAAGGAGGAATTCTTGGGCCATTGCGCCCAGGACAAGGCTGGCATTGGCTGGGACGGGTGGCGCGATGCCGAACTCTACACCTACGAGGCCATTATCCTTGAGGAGAAGAAACGATGAAGGAGGCGGAATACTACCATGCCTTGGACGTGCGCAGGGTGATGTGCGACCTGTGTCCCCACCACTGTGTCGTGTCAGACGGCCATCGGGGTCGCTGCCGCAGCAGGGTGTGCATTGGCGGAAAACTCTATAGCGAGGCTTACGGCAGGCCCTGCGCCCTCGCCATCGACCCGATAGAGAAGAAGCCATTGGCGTGGTTCCATCCCGGCACCGAGTGCCTCTCGGTGGCCTGCACGGGGTGCAACCTGAGTTGCAGGAACTGCCAGAACCACGACATCTCCCAAGCGGCGCCCGCCGACGTGGCCTCTGAGCAGCTCTCGCCGCGCGACTTGATCGGTCTGGCCCGTCGCTATCGTCAGAATCAGATAGCCTACACCTATACCGAGCCGCTCACGTGGATAGAGTATATGCGCGACACGGCACGTCTGGCCCACGAGGCGGGCATGGCCAATATCCTCGTCTCGGCGGGCTACGTCTGTCACCAGCCGTTGGCCGATTTGCTTCCTTATCTCGATGCGGCCAACATCGACCTGAAGTCGTTCAGCGACACTATATATAATAAGGTGTCGGGAGCGTCGCTTCAGCCTGTCCTCGACACGCTGCAAGCCATCAGGCAGGCTGGGGTGTGGCTGGAGATAACCCATCTGCTCATTCCCACCATCAACGACGACCCTCGCCAGACGCGGCTTATGTGCCAATGGCTCTTCGACAATGGCTTTGCCGACGTGCCGCTCCACATCACACGCTTCTTCCCGCAATATCGGCTGAACGGCATTCCGCCCACTCCCATCGCCACCATGCAAAACGCCCGCCGCATTGCCCTGGAAGTGGGAATGCGGCGGGTGAAGTTGGGGAATGTATAAACAAGTTGGGAGACGGAAGTTCCCAACTCCTAATTCATTTTGTCTCTTCCAAGGCCTTGCGCGAGAGCATGGCGGCAATCTCCTTGGCTTTCTTGTTCACCTCGTTGATGTCGTTCTTCTTGTAGTAGCTGCGGCTTCCGTAGCTGTCGGTCAGCACCAAGGAGTCTTCGTCGAGGAAGTCGATGGAGCAGGTGTCGTTCACCAAGTCCTTCACTTGATATTTGCCATTCTTGTCGATGTAGGGCGTGCCGCTCACCATCACGAACTTGCCGTTCCAGATGTGCCAGGCTGTGAAGTAGCCCAACGCGGGATACACCACCGGGCTCTCGTCCACCACAGAGGGTTGCTCGTTGACGTAGCCCACGCTCTGCGCCGACCAGTTGCTCTTGATCCAGAATCCGTATTCGCGCGGTATGTAGTAGGTCTGCTTGATGGAGTCGGGCATGGCGGCCAGCTTGCGGGCCTGTTCCCGGTTGCTCATGTTGGCGAAGTCCTTCAGCTTGGGCATGACGATGTAGCACCATATTCCCTCCAGCTCCTCCATGTCGATCACGAGGGTTGCCTTGTGCTTGTCCTTTGGATCCAACACCAGGGCCACACGGTCGCCGATGCTCACCTTGCCGCGGATGCGCCCGTTGCGGGTGGCCTCCAAGATGTTGTAGGTCACGGGGTCGCTGTTGTCGGGCGGAAGCAGCACCAGCACTGTGTCGTTGCAGCCCTCGCAGGCCAGTCCATACACCGTGCTGTCGCCTTTCATCTCGGTGGTGATGAGCTTCGACTGCTCTTTCTTGGGATAGGCGATGTCCTGGAAGTGGAACACCACGTCGAGCACGCACGCCAAGACAAACAGTCCCACGATAATATATACGATGTGTCTTTTCTTCATCTTTTTGGAGTCTTTGATTGCGTTTTCGTTGCAAAGATAGTGCAAATCGGGGGAAGAAGAAAATAAACCATAAAAAAACATTCGCAAAAGTCTGATTTTGGATTTTTTTCTCTAATTTTGTACCCCTAATCAGGCGGCTGCGTTGAGCCTACGCCTGCGGGCCGCCTCCAAGGAAACCAACAGGAGATAGAATTTTACAAAATATGAAAAAGAAAATTCAGTTCAGTCTCGTTTATCGGGATATGTGGCAGAGCAGCGGCAAGTTCCAGCCCCTCAAGGACCAGTTGGAGCGCGTGGCCCCTGCCATTATTGAAATGGGGTGCTTTTCCCGAGTAGAAACCAATGGCGGAGCCTTCGAGCAGGTCAACCTCCTCGCCGGCGAGAATCCCAACGACGCTGTGCGTGCCTTCTGCAAGCCTTTCCACGAGGCCGGCATCAAGACCCACATGCTCGACCGCGGACTCAATGCCCTCCGCATGTATCCCGTGCCCGACGACGTGCGCCAGCTCATGTATAAGGTGAAGCACGCCCAGGGCGTCGACATTCCCCGCATCTTCGACGGCTTGAACGACATCCGCAACATCGCTCCCTCCATACGATGGGCCAAGGAGGCTGGCATGACCCCACAGGGCACGCTCTGCATCACCACTTCGCCCGTACACACGCTCGATTACTACTGCCGTCTGGCCGATCAGGAGATAGAGGCCGGAGCCGAGGAGATTTGTCTCAAGGACATGGCCGGCATTGGACAGCCCGCCTTCTTGGGCAAGCTCACAAGGATGATAAAGGAGAAGCATCCCGACATCATCATCGAGTATCACGGCCATAGTGGCCCGGGACTGAGCATGGCCTCCATCCTTGAGGTGTGCAACAACGGAGCCGACATCATCGACACCGCCATCGAGCCGCTGTCTTGGGGCAAGGTGCATCCCGACGTTATCTCCGTGCAGAGCATGCTCAGGCACGAGGGCTTCGAGGTGGCCGACATCAATATGAAGGCCTACATGAAGGCACGCGCCCTCACGCAGGAGTTCATCGACGAATGGCTGGGCTACTTCATCAACCCGCAAAACAAGGTGATGAGTTCCCTGCTCCTCACTTGTGGACTTCCCGGCGGCATGATGGGTTCCATGATGTCCGACTTGGGCGGCATACGCACCACCATCAACAATTTGCGGCGCAAGAAGGGCGAGGACGAGATTTCCATGGACGACCTGCTCATCCGCCTCTTCGACGAGGTGGCATACGTTTGGCCGCGTGTGGGATACCCTCCCTTGGTGACTCCCTTCTCTCAGTATACAAAGAACATCGCCCTGATGAACCTCCTCACCTTGGAGCAGGGCAAGGGGCGCTTCGTGATGATGGACGACTCCATGTGGGGCATGATTCTCGGCAAGAGCGGAAAGGTGCCCGGCGAGATAGCTCCCGAGCTGAAGGAGCTGGCCAAGAAGCAGGGACGCGAGTTTACCGATGCCGACCCACACACGCTTCTGCCCAACGCCCTCGACGATTTCAAGAAAGAGATGGACGACAACGGATGGGAATATGGACAGGACAATGAGGAACTCTTCGAGCTCGCCATGCACCCCGAGCAGTATCGCAACTACAAGAGCGGACAGGCCAGGAAGAATTTCCTTGCCGACCTGCAGGCCAAGAAGGACGCCCAGCTTGGCGCCAAGATGACACCCGAGGAGGCTTCCGCCTTCAAGCACGCCAAGGCCGATGCCGTGGTGGCTCCCGTCAAGGGGCAGGTGTTCTGGGAGTTCCAGGGCGATGGCGAGGCTGCTCCCGCCGTGGAGCCTTACATCGGCAAGGAATATGAGCCGGGCAGCGTGTTCTGCTACATCCTCACCTCGTGGGGCGAGTTCGTACCCGTGCCGGCCGACCTGGGCGGAAAGCTTGTCGAGATCAACGCCAAGCAGGGCTCAAAGGTCAGCAAGGGAGCCGTGGTGGCCTACATCGAGAGAAAGCACGAGTAATAAAGTGTAAGTTAGCAAGTCTGGAAATAGGAGTTGCTCCATAGTTGGGAGTCAGGATATAGGAGTTGTGAGTTTGTCGGAAGCGGATTCTCGTCTTTGAGGATGCGAGCCGACGATGAGCGAACACTTTCTAAATCCTGACTCCTTTTCCTATCGCTCCTGACTCCAATGGGGCTTCCAACTTCTTGTCCATGGTTCCGTCGACCGTCGGTTGCTTGCGTTGTCATGAATGCAAATTCGTCTCCATGTTGGAATCCCTGCATTCGTTTTCCCGTCATGGCAGGTGTCAAGCAAGCTGGGCTCTGCTCATTCGGCTTATTGATAGCGTCCACACCGTGGATTTGGAAATTTGTCCACGCGTTCGTAAAATGATAAAAACTGTTAGATTCTCTAAAAACAATCAAAGTTTAATGGGAAAGAAACATCTTTTCGGATGGAAATTCTTAACTTTGTGGCATAAATCAGAAATGATGCTTCTCCCCGCTGAATGGCCTCGTTTGCGATGGCTCTTGTTCGGAAGAAGTTCGGTGGAGAGACAGCAACAAGCTCTGAATAGAACTTTATAAGAATATAGTTTGTAATAGTGGTAATAGTAACAGTAGTAGAAGGTGCTTCGTCGTGATGACGAGTCACCTTTTTTTTATTTATCAACTCACACTGAAGTGGTTTTTGGAGGTTCTGTAGGTTTTATTGGTTTTTTGTCAGAAGAACCCTAAATTCAACAGCGCAGGTTGAAATTTCTCTTCTTCGCCTCGCAGTTCGCCTACAATCTTATGGTTTGTGATGTTCTGCCCAAGCTTTACTTACGAAAGACGCTATCATCGGTTCAATGGATATTTTCCGTGGAATGGATATGCTGTTTCATTTCGTATTGTCCT
>SAMEA3663103__coassemble_575_pt1 | contig 15621 bp, 17 predicted proteins | sample SAMEA3663103__metabat2_high_PE_013 | metagenome-assembled genome bin SAMEA3663103 (sample SAMEA3663103) | pig gut metagenome | biome: pig gut; feature: pig-associated habitat; material: faeces | place: France | collected 2012 | reverse complement strand
TCCTTCCCCTTTACATATAAACTTACCATGATTCCACGGAAAATATCCGCTGTGCGAAAAGGAAACCATGAAGCCAAGGAACAGTTTTCGCGCAAAATCTTGTCGGAGGGAAAGACAACCGCTTGCGGCTCCACATGCTCCACTCCCAAACGAAGGGACAAGCCTTGGAAAGGGAGTTTCGCCTCCTGCCCAACCACATGACACTCGTAAATCCAGATGCATTTTTTGCAAAAAACAGAGTATTTGCTTTTTGGTTTGTGATTTTTGTTGTATCTTTGCGAAAAACAAAAACGAGAAACAAATAAAAGATGTTTGAAAATCTAAGCGACAGGCTTGAACGGTCGTTCAAGATATTGAAAGGCGAAGGCAAAATTACCGAGATCAATGTCGCCGAGACACTTAAAGACGTGCGCCGCGCCCTGCTCGACGCCGACGTCAACTACAAAGTGGCCAAGACATTCACCGACACGGTGAAGAAGAAGGCCATGGGTATGAACGTTCTCACGGCTGTGAAGCCGGGACAGCTCATGGTGAAGATTGTCCATGACGAGCTTGCCGAGCTCATGGGCGGCGAGGCCGCCGAGCTCCACCTGCAGCAGAAGCCCGCCATCATCCTGATGTCGGGTCTGCAAGGTTCGGGTAAGACCACGTTCTCGGGCAAGTTGGCCAACATGCTCAAGCAGAAACAGCACAAGAATCCAATGCTCGTGGCATGCGACGTCTACCGCCCCGCAGCCATCGAACAGCTGAAAGTCGTGGGCGGGCAGATTGGCGTGCCAGTCTATTCGGAGCCGGAGAGCAAGAATGTCAACGAGATAGCCCTCCACGCCATACAAGAGGCCAAGGCCAAAGGACACGACGTGGTCATCATCGACACCGCCGGCCGCCTGGCTGTGGACGAGCAGATGATGGACGAGATCGCATCGCTCAAGGAGGCCGTGCATCCCGACGAGACGTTGTTCGTGGTCGACTCGATGACGGGCCAGGACGCCGTCAACACGGCAAAGGAATTCAACGACCGCCTTGACTTCGACGGTGTGGTGCTTACCAAGCTCGACGGCGACACCCGTGGCGGAGCCGCCCTATCCATCCGCACGGTGGTGACCAAGCCCATCAAGTTTGTCGGAACAGGCGAGAAGATGGACGCCATCGACGTGTTCCATCCCGCCCGAATGGCCGACCGAATCCTTGGCATGGGCGACATCGTATCGTTGGTGGAGCGTGCCCAGGAACAGTTCGACGAGGAGGAGGCACGCAAGCTGCAAAGGAAAATCCAGAAGAACAAGTTCGACTTCAACGACTTCCTCAACCAGATAGAGCAAATCAAGAAGATGGGCAACTTGAAGGAACTCGCCTCCATGATTCCAGGTGTGGGCAAGGCAATAAAGGATGTGGACGTCGACGACAATGCCTTCAACGGCATTGAGGCCATCATCCGCTCCATGACACCCAAAGAGCGCACCAATCCTGAGATCCTCAACACCTCGCGCCGTATGCGCATTGCCAAGGGTTCCGGCACCTCCATCCAAGAGGTGAACAAGCTCATCAAGCAGTTTGACCAGACCCGAAAGGTGATGAAGATGGTGACGGGCAACAGCATGGCCTCCATGATGGGACGCATGAAGGGCATGAAGATGCCAAAGTAGCGCCATGGTGACTATGGGGGCTGCCCAAGAGACGCACCCAAGGTCTGCGCCAAGGCTCGCAACCAAGCTCTGCAACAAGAGTTGAAGCCACGGTCTGCGCCAAGGCCAGCAGCCTGCATCAAGGCCCGCACCAAGGTTTGCACCAAGGCTCTCAGCGGGTTCGGTATGTTGCTGTACCACAGCACCCCCCCAGGAAAGAACATCTTGCCGATAACTTTAAAACGAAATATTATGACACTTATTGACGGCAAAGCTACGGCCACGGCCGTAAAAGCCGAAATAGCCAAAGAAGTGGAACAGATGGTGGCCTCGGGGCAGAAGCGCCCCCACTTGGCCGCCGTGTTGGTGGGCCACGACGGTGGTTCGGAGACCTACGTGAAAAACAAGGTCATCGCCTGCGAGCAGTGCGGCTTCAAGTCGTCGCTCATCCGCTTCGAGGACGACGTGACCGAGAACGAGCTTCTCGACTGCGTGGCCAAGCTCAACAGCGACCCCGATGTCGACGGGTTCATCATCCAGCTCCCGCTCCCCAAGCATATCGATGAGCAAAAGGTTATCATGGCCATCGACTACCGCAAGGATGTCGACGGATTCCACCCCATCAACGTGGGACGCATGGCCATCGGACTGCCTTGCTTCATCTCCGCCACGCCGCTCGGCATCCTCACCCTGCTGCGCCGCTACAACATAGAGACGCGCGGCAAGAAGTGTGTGGTGCTTGGCCGCAGCAACATCGTGGGCAAGCCCATGGCACAGCTCATGATGCAGAAGGCCTACGGCGACTCCACCGTCACCGTGTGCCACTCCCACAGCGCCAGCCTCAAGCAGGAATGCCGCGAGGCCGACATCATCATCGCGGCCATCGGCAAGCCCGACTTCGTGACGGCCGACATGGTGAGGGAAGGCGCGGTGGTCATCGACGTGGGCACGACCCGCGTACCCGACGCAACAAGGAAGAATGGATTCCGCCTCAACGGCGACGTGAAGTTCGACGAGGTGGCTCCCAAGTGCTCCTTCATCACCCCCGTTCCGGGAGGCGTTGGCCCAATGACCATCTGCTCCCTGATGAACAACACCTTAGCAGCAGCAAAACATGAATACTACAAATGACAACAACATGACGGCCAGACAGTGGTACGACCAGGGAAATGACTTCCGCAAGCAGAGCGACTGGCAGAATGCCATCAACTGCTACATGGAAGCCATCGAGCTCGATCCCCTCTCTCCGGCGGTGGAAGCCAAAGAGATGCTCGAGAGCATACTCAACTTCTATAACAAGGACGCTTATAACCCATAAGCGATGATAATGAGCAGATTATCTCACCTTATCACTTATTAAGCCTAACAAAACTTAAACATTATGGGAAAGATTAAGGGTGCCATTGTGGTCAACACCGACAGGTGCAAAGGTTGCCAACTTTGCATTGTCGCTTGTCCAAAAGGCGTGATTGCCTTGGCACAGAAAAAAGTCAACGTTCACGGTTATCCCTATGTGGAGGCCGCTCATCCCGACGACTGCATAGGATGTGCAAGTTGCGGAATCGTGTGCCCCGACGGATGCATCACCGTGTACAAAAAGAAAATGGAGGACTGAGAGATGGCAGAACAGGAAGTAACATTAATGAAAGGCAACGAAGCCATCGCGCGCGCTGCCATTCGATGTGGTGCGGACGCCTACTTCGGCTATCCCATCACCCCACAGAGTGAAGTTATCGAGACCCTATCCCAGCTCAAGCCTTGGGAGACCACCGGCATGGTGGTGCTGCAGGCCGAGAGCGAGGTGGCCTCTATTAATATGGTGTATGGAGGAGCAGGCGCAGGAAAGCGCGTCATGACCTCCTCGTCGTCACCCGGCGTTGCCCTCATGCAGGAAGGCATCAGCTACATGGCTGGCTGCGAGCTGCCCGGCGTCTTCGTCAATGTGCAGCGTGGCGGCCCCGGACTGGGAACCATCCAGCCCTCGCAGAGTGACTATTTCCAGGCCACACGCGGCGGCGGCAACGGCGACTACCAGGTCATCGTGCTGGCTCCCAACTCGGTGCAGGAAATGGCCGACTTCGTAGACCTCGCCTTTGAGCTTGCCTTCAAATACCGCAACCCCGCAATGATTCTCTCCGACGGCGTCATCGGCCAGATGATGGAGAAGGTGGTCCTTCCCCCTCTGAAGCCACGCCGCACAGAAGAGCAGATTAAGGCCGAGTGCCCCTGGGCTTCCGTAGGACGCACCAAGGACCGCATGCCCAACATCATCACATCGCTTGAGCTCCGCTCCGAGGAGATGGAGAAGCGCAACCTCCACTTGCAGGCCAAATACCGCGAGATAGAGGAGAATGAAGTACGCTTCGAGACCCAGCAGATGGACGACGCCGACTACATGATCGTGGCCTTTGGCTCGGCGGCACGCGTCTCGGAAAAGGCTGTGGAGATAGCACGCGAAGAGGGACTCAAGGTGGGCCTCTTCCGCCCCATCACCCTCTGGCCTTTCCCCAGCAAGCAGATTGCCGAAATGGCAAAGGGAAAGAAAGGCATCCTCGTGGCAGAAATCAACGCAGGCCAGATGGTCCAAGACGTGCGTCTGGCCGTAAACGGTGCCATCAAGGTGGAACACTTCGGCCGGTTGGGCGGCATCGTGCCCGACCCCGATGAGATTGTTAACGCTTTAAAGGAGAAATTGGCATGAGTAACGACATTATAGCACCCGAGAATCTGGTATACAAGAAACCGGATTTGATGAACGACACCCCAATGCACTATTGCCCGGGATGTTCACATGGAGTTGTGCACAAACTGGTAGCCGAAGTCATCGAGGAAATGGGCATGGCCGACAAGACCGTGGGCGTATGCCCCGTGGGCTGCGCCGTGTTCGCCTACCGCTATCTCGACATCGACTGGCAGGAAGCCGCCCACGGGCGCGCACCCGCTGTGGCAACGGGAATCAAGCGCTGCTGGCCCGACCGCCTGGTCTTCACCTATCAGGGCGACGGCGACTTGGCCTGCATCGGCACCGCCGAGACCATCCACGCCCTCAACCGCGGCGAGCATATCGCCATCATCTTCATCAACAACGCCATCTACGGCATGACGGGTGGACAGATGGCCCCCACTACGCTCATCGGCCAGAAGACCGCCACCTGCCCCTACGGACGCGACCCGGAGCTGCACGGATGGAACCTCAACATCACTGAGCTGGCCAGCCACCTCAAGGGCACGTGCTATGTCACCCGCCAGAGCGTGGAATCCGTACCGAGCATCCGCAAGGCCAAGGCAGCCATCCGCAAGGCCTTCGAGGCCAGCCTGCAGGGCAAGGGCTCAAGCCTCGTGGAGATTGTCGCCACCTGCAACAGCGGCTGGAAGCTCTCTCCCGTCAAGGCCAATGAATGGATGAAGGAACACATGTTCGCAGAGTACGTCAAAGGCGACTTGAAGGACACCACTGGCCTCTAATGCATTATTTTGTGCGCTATGCCCCGCATTGCCCCACGCATCTTGGGGCTGCGCACCACCCGACAATGCAAAACGATGTGAAGTGCATCACTTAAATCAATCGAAAAGCAAATGAAAACAGAAATCATCATTTCAGGTTTCGGTGGACAAGGCGTGCTCTCTATGGGAAAGATTCTTGCCTACTCCGGACTGATGGAAAATAAAGAGGTGACGTGGATGCCCGCCTACGGTCCCGAACAGCGTGGCGGCACCGCCAACGTTACGGTCATCGTGAGCGACGAGCGCATCTCCTCGCCCATCCTCAGCAAGTATGATGTGGCCATTGTGCTCAACCAGCCCTCTCTCGACAAGTTCGAGCCGCGCGTAAAGCCCGGTGGCATCCTCATCTATGATGGATACGGCATCATCAACCCGCCCACACGCAAGGACATCACCGTCTATCGCATCAACGCCATGGACAAGGCCGCCGAGATGAAGAACGGCAAGGTGTTCAACATGATTGTTCTTGGCGGATTGCTGAAGGTCTGCCCCGTCGTGAGCACCGAAGGCTTGAACAAGGCCCTCTACAAGAGTCTGCCCGAGCGTCACCACAACTTGATTCCTCTCAACATGCAAGCCGTTGAAGAAGGAATGAAAATCATTGAGAAACAATAACAACTCAATATCACCAAAGCCGTCAAGGGTGTCCCGCACAGGACACCCTTGATTGTTTTTCCGCAACCAACTTGCCCCACCCGATTCCCAACAGGCAAGAGAAAACAGGCAGAACGTACGTTAACAATCGTTTGCAAGATGGAAAGAAAAGGTTAAAGAAGAAGAAAACAAACGGATATTGAAAGAAATTTAGTAACTTTGCAAGCAAATTAAACATAAGCGTGAAAATAATAGAAGTGGTAAATGCCCTTGAACAGTTCGCGCCTCTGTCCCTGCAAGCTGACTTCGATAATGCCGGCATGCAGATTGGATTAACAGAAGCGGAAGTCTCAGGGGCTTTATTGTGTCTTGACATCACTGAGGCCATCGTAGACGAGGCCATCAGCAAGGGTTGCAACCTCATCATCTCCCACCATCCGCTCATCTTCCACAAGCTGCGCAGGATCACCGGTGATGATTATGTGCAGCGCACGGTGATGAAAGCGTTGAAGAACGACATCACCATCCTTTCCCTCCACACCAATATGGACAGCGTGAGGGGCGGTGTCAACTACAAGATGGCAGAGAAGATGGGTCTGGAGCGGTTGCGTTTTATCGGCAAGCGCCAGCAAGTGGACGTGGGCGAGGCCAAAGCGGCCGAGCACGAGAAGCTCTGCCGCGAGTTGGAGCCCATGCAAGCCGACGGCTACGCCCCGTCAAAGTCGCTCATAGAGGGAGCCGACGGCGTGGTGGGCACGTTGGCCAAACCCTTGGCAGCCGACGACTTGGTGGCGCTGCTGCGCAAGGCTTTCGGTGTGGAGTGTGTGATGTGCAACCAGCTCCTGCGCCGTCCCATCAAGACGGTGGCTCTTTGTGGCGGAGCCGGCGACTTCCTGCTCGACGCGGCCATAGCCGAAAGAGCCGACGCTTTCATCACCGGCGAGATGCACTACCACCAGTATTTCGGCCACGAGCAGGAAATACAGATTTGTGTCATCGGACACTACCAGAGTGAGCAATACACTACGGAGATATTCCGCGACGTGCTTGCCCATCGTTGTCCGGGCGTAAGGACCCTTATCGCCGACACCAACACCAATCCGATATTATATCTTTGATTTTCAAAAACAACACGTAAATACGAACAACATGGCAAAGAAAGATCCCACAGATTTGACCGTAGAAGAGAAGTTGAAGAATCTCTACCGCCTCCAAACGGCCCTGTCAAACATCGACGAGCTGCGCGCCTACCGTGGCGAGCTGCCCTTGGAAGTGCAGGACCTGGACGACGAGATTCAGGGCCTCAAGACACGCGTCTCCAAGATTGAGACCGAGATCCAGGAGTTCAACACCGCCATCAGCCAGAAGAAAGGCGACATCGCACAGGCGCAGGCCAGCGTGGACCGCTACAAGCAGCAGCTGGACGAAGTGAAGAACAATCGCGAGTATGACACGCTGACCAAGGAGATAGAGTACCAGACACTCGAAATCGAGCTCTGCAACAAGAAAATCAAGGAGGCTCTTGCCAAGGTGGAGAACGCCAAGCAAGAATTGGAAGACACCCACGCGCTCATCGAGACACGCAATGTTGACTTGGCTCACAAGCGCGAGGAGCTGGACAAGATCATGCAGGAGACGCGCGAGCAGGAGGACCAGCTTCACGACGAGGCAAAGGAACTGGAGACAAAGATCGAGCCACGACTCCTGCAGTCGTTCAAGCGCATCCGCCAGAGCGCCCGCAACGGTTTGGGAATCGTCACCGTACAGCGCGATGCCTGTGGCGGCTGCTTCAACAAGATACCGCCACAGCGACAGCTCGACATCAAGATGCACAAGAAGATCATCGTGTGCGAATATTGCGGCCGCATCCTCATCGACCCCGAGTTGGCCGGCATCAAGACCGTGCAGCCCGAAGAGAAGAAGCGCAAGCGCGTCACACGTCGCAAGAAGAAGGACGACGCCGCCGAAGAAGAATAACCTGCAAGGATTTCCTACGATGCATCATAAAAGGCTGGCTCCCCTGACGGGGGAGCCAGCCTTTTATGATATTCTGTTGCACACTGCCACGATGGAAGGGGCTACATGTTTCTCGACTTGTAGACGATTTCCTTTGCCGCATTGATTTCCTTTATCTTCTCGTCGCTTGCGCCCTCGGCAAGTTTGTCGGAATGATAGAGCAGCACCAAATGGCGGTAAGCGCGGCGCACCTCGTCGTCTGTGGCGCTGCTACTGATGCCCAACGTGCGATAAGCCTTGGCCAACTCACTGCCGTCGACGCCGCTGGCCGCCGAGCGGTAGCCTGAGCCCGAGCCGTTGTAGCCGCTCTGGTGGTCACTGCCTCCATAGCCGCTGCGGCCTATCATGCTCATTATGTCGGCCTCGCTCAAAGCCAGGAGCCGTCCCACTTCGAGCAAAGCCTGTTCCTCCTCTTGGGAGACCACGCCATCTGCGCAGGCTATCTCATAAAGGAAATGAAACAACTGCAAACGGACCACATAGCCCATATTGCTCCTGATTTGCAGGCAAGCCTCCACTATCGTCTCATGAAAGGAGGCAAAGCCAATCTCCGTCTGCTTGCGGAATAGTTTTTTCAAGATTTCATTGCCCTGCTCCTTGGCCGCCTCCCCCCAATTGGATCGAAGGAAATTGCGCACATACTCCATCTCGGAGTGCATCACCTTTCCGTCGACATTGATGATATAGGAGGCCAACACGAGAAGAGAGAAGAAGAACGAGTTGCGCTCTCCCTCCTCTTGTCGCCTTTGCTGGTTGTGTCCTGTGTAGGCATAGCTCTCGTTCTGCCCGAATGCGCTATGCACGCCATCCTTGGGCTGTGAGCCAGGGGTGTTCACGGCATCGAGAGCCTTGTCGAAGAGCGCACCCAGACAGAACCCTGCCAATGCGCCAAGTACGCCTCCCCCTCCAACGAAGCCCAAGAAGCCTCCTATCCATTTTCCTAATGCCATGTTTGTTTATTTTTTGTTCCCCATACCGAAGAAGACAACGGCTCCTTGTGCAGCAGACGCACTTGGAGCCATAGCTACGGCTGGTTCCAAACATCGAATCGCTGAGGCCAGTCGACCAAAGGCTCGCAGCCCGCTTCCGATGGATGGAACCAGTCCAAACAGAAAGTCTAAGTTTATTCGTAGACAAAGGTGAAGGCCTTCTCTGCCTTGAGCGTATTGCCCACGTAGCAAGCCTTGTGCGAATAGGCCTCAAGACGCTTGCGCACGGCGGCATCAAACTCGGCCTTCAAGTGGAAAGTGATGGCTATGCGTGTCACCTCATAAGTGTTGGAGTCCTCCTCCACATCGGTCACCTCAGCCCAGCAGCCGCTTGCGTCGACATTCATCTTCTTTGCCGACATGCCGATGACGCTCAGCGCGCACGCCGCCAAGGCGGAGCAGAGCACAAACACGGGATTGGGATTCTCGCCCAAGCCACCGTTGCTCTTGTCCACATCGGTCGTCAACTCGTTGCCTGTGAGATTATAAACTGTGTGTGTCCGGCCATTGCCGAGAAATTTTGTCGTTACTATTGCCATAATTTTCGTTTGTTAATTGTTTCGCAAGGGCAAATATAGACAAAATAAATGAATAGACCGAAGAAAAATGTAATATTTTCAATTTTCTTTAGTATTTTTGCATTCAGAAACAAGTAGGAATCTATGCGACACGATCTTTTCATCAAGAATATGGTATGCTCCCGATGCATCATGGCCTTGGAGGAACTGTTGAGAAGCAACCATCTCCACCCCGTGAGCGTGGAGTTGGGACACGCCTCTGTGGAGGAGGACATCTCTGCCCTGCAGCTTGAGCAGCTTCGTGGCCAGCTGCGCGCCATCGGCTTCGACTTGCTTGGCGACCACCAGGAACGGACCATCGAGAAAATCAAGAGCTGCATCATCCAGCTCGTGCAGCGGGCCAACGCCGCCGAACCCGTGAACCTCTCCGACTATCTCGCCGACCAACTCCACGCCAGCTACAGCGCACTGAGCAAGTTGTTCTCACGCGTGACAGGCACCACCATCGAGCACTACTACATCGCCCAGCGCATCGAAAAGGTGAAGGAGCTCCTCACCTACGAGGAGCTGTCGCTCACGCAGATAGCCCTGCGCATGGGCTATTCGTCGGTGGCCTATCTGTCGAGCCAGTTCAAGCAGACCACAGGCATGTCGCCAAGCCAATTCAAGGGTCTTCACGAGAACCTGCGCAAGCCGCTCGATGAGGTTGACGGCAGAAAGTCATAAACTTTATCCCAAATTGCATAACGTCTGCTTGATAGGATTTCTTTAATTTTGCAACCGAAAAAGCAAAACATATACGACTATGAAACAGACAATTCCCGTGAAAGGTATGGGCTGCGCCAAGTGCAAAGCCCGCGTAGAGAACGCCCTCAACGCCGTCGACGGTGTCAACGAAGCCTGTGTCTCCTTGGAGCAAGCCCAGGCTGTGGTTGACTACGAGCCGTCGAAGGCCACACCCGAACAGATGCGGGCTGCCGTAGAGGCGGCTGGCTATCAACTCCTGATAGACCAGGCCCAGTAAGCATCCGAGGAATCTTGAAAGCATAAGGGGGCAGGGAGGCCAAGGAGAGCCAGCGAGCCGTCCACGACGCTTCCTGCCCCCCGTACTATCACCAAACAGAACCTGCCAATATGAAAAAGACGATACCCGTGGTCGGAATGGCCTGCGCCTCTTGCTCCGCCCACGTTGAAAAGAAACTCAATTCCCTCAATGGCATTTCCTCCGCCTCGGTGAGCCTTCCGGGCCGCAGCGCGCTCATCGACTACAACCCTCAGGTCATCTCGCTCAAAGACATGAAGAAAGCCATCAACGACATTGGCTACGACCTTGTGATCGACACAGGCAAGTCGGCAGAGGACATCGAGCGCAAGGAGTACCTCGCGCTGCGCCGCAAGACCATCCTGTCCTGGGTGTTCTCCATCGTGGTGATGTCGGTCTCCATGCAGTGGCTACCCATTGCCGACCGCACCGTGGCCAACGTCGTCGCCATGCTCCTGTCGTTGGCCAACATGGTCTATTGCGGCCGCTCATTCTATGTAGCGGCTTGGAAGCAGACCCTCCACGGCTCGGCCAATATGGACACTCTCGTTGCTCTGTCCACGGCCATCGCCTTCCTGTTCTCAGCCTTCAACACCTTCTGGGGCGAGCAGGTCTGGGAAGCGCGCGGAATAGCGTGGAACACCTATTTCGACGCCAGTGTGATGATCATCACCTTCGTCCTCACGGGGCGCCTCTTGGAGGAGAAGGCGCGCGACGGCGTGGCCTCAAGCATACGCCAGCTGATGGGACTCGCGCCGAAGACAGCCCACATCGTGGTGGAGCCCGAGAAGAGGGACGCCGATGGAAAGTTGATTCAGAAAGCCCAGGTGAACGAGGTGCCCGTGTCGACCATCGACGTGGGCGATGAGTTGGAGGTCAGGACAGGCGAGAAAGTGCCTGTCGACGGAGTGGTGACATGGGCCAACAGCTTTATGACTGACGATGCAGCCTACGTCGACGAGAGCATGATAACCGGTGAGCCTCTTCCGGCAGAGAAGAAAGTGGGCTCAAAGGTACTGGCCGGCACCATTCCCTCGCAGGGTGTCTTCCACATGCGCGCCAAGCAGGTGGGAGAGGACACCGCCCTGTCGCACATCATCAAGATGGTGCAGGAGGCGCAAGGCAGCAAGGCTCCCGTGCAGCGCATCGTCGACCGTGCGGCCATGATTTTCGTGCCAGTGGTAGTGGCCCTGTCAGTCCTCACCCTTGTCCTATGGATTGCCATCGGCGGCGTTGGTGTCTTGCCCCAAGCCATCATTTCGGCAGTCTCTGTGCTTGTCATCGCCTGCCCATGCGCCATGGGACTTGCCACACCCACCGCGCTCATGGTGGGCATAGGCAAGGCTGCCGACAAACAGATTCTCATCAAGGACGCCACTGCACTGGAACGGCTGCGCAAGGTGAACGCCCTCGTGACCGACAAGACCGGCACGCTCACCATTCCCAATCAGAACGTGGACTTCACCAAGGCCGACGGAATGCCCTTGGAGGAGCGCGAGCGCATCAAGCCCCATGCCCACGAGGCCATGGAGCAGCTGCAACACGATGGGGTGGAAGTCTACATGATGAGCGGCGACCGCGAGGAAGCCGCCCGCTACTGGGCTGAGAAGGCAGGAATCAAGCACTATAAGAGCAAGGTGTTGCCGCAGGACAAGGAGAATCTTGTGCGCCGGCTGCAGGCCGAGGGCAAGACCGTGGCCATGGTGGGCGACGGCATCAACGACACCCAGGCACTGGCCTTGGCCGACGTATCCATAGCCATCGGCAAAGGCACCGACGTGGCGATGGATGTGGCGCAAGTGACGCTCATGGGCGACGACCTTCGCGCCCTGCCCGAGGCTGTGACGCTGAGTCGCCAGACAGTACGGATGATATGGGAAAACCTCTTCTGGGCTTTCATCTACAACCTCGTGTGCATCCCCCTTGCCGCCGGTGCGCTCCGTCTCTTCGGCATCGACTTCCAAATCACTCCGATGTGGGCCTCCGCGCTCATGGCCTTCTCCAGCGTAAGTGTCGTCCTCAACAGTCTGCGGCTGAAATGGATGAAGTGACTACAGCAGATACGACAAGCCCCTGCGCCCGCACTTGTCTGCGGTCGCAGGGGTTCGTCGTAGACCCAATCGCCGTCGATGCCCTTTCCGTATCGGGTCAGGGTCAGAGCCTGTCTTGGGGCCAGTCATTGATGTTGGCCTCGGCCTCCACTTTCTTCTCAGTGGCGTCATCGAGCAGATGGAAGAAGTCGTAGCCCGTGAGCGCCTCTATCTCGTCCACACTGCGCACGCACGAGCGGTAGTCCTGTTTCTGGCCAATGTTCTGGTAGATGAAGCCTATGGCCTTGGGCGTGCCTACAGTGCAGAGGACGACCTTGAAGAAAGCCGTGGGAACCTTCACCCGATGCTCTCCGATGGTCTTCTTGCTACCGGCTGAGAAGATGGGGCCGCAAGCCACATAGACGCCACCATACTCCTTGGCCCATTCGCGGCACTGCGACTCCAGCCGGTTCCATTCGTACTTGTTGAGCTTGGGATTCTGCGGGCAGATGTTGGTCAGCAGAAACGACTCTTCCATGGCCTCTTGGCTCCACTTGTTGTCGCCCGCCGGGCATTGGTGACCGCGATCGAAGCGCGAGCGGTAGTAGTCCCAGGTGGTGGCGCGTGGCTCGGGTACACTCTCATCCTCGCGAAACTCCACGCCACTGCGGTTGGCGTCGCCGTCGAGTCTTTGGTCCGAGAGATACCAGGCCACCCAATTGGGCTCGCGCGTCGTAGGATTGTAGGAGACGGTATAGCCCATGCGCCTCAACAGGATTTCGCCATCCACAGAGGCCGGCAACTCATAGCCCCGGCCCGACTCCGCGGCCGTAGAATCCCGCGTAGGCTCTGGCGTCTCGGCCTTGCCGGCCACCTCCTGCTCCACGCTCTGAATGGCTGCGGACCATGCCTTGTTGCGTTGGGGGCGGCAACCCACAAGCAAGGTGGCCGCCAAGAACAGATAAAGGAGATGTCTCATTTCTTATTCTTCAATTGCTCGTATTTGTCAAATGCATAGCGGCGGCCCACCACGATGGCGATGAAGAGCGACAAGACAGCCGCCGCCAACATGGCCACCACCATCAGCCCCTCAAACAGCACAGCCTGCAGAGGCGTGGCACCCACCAGAATCATCGTCCAGGCCACGAAGCACCCCAAGGGCACGACACACATGGCCATGCGACTGAGCAGGGGAGCGATGGCGCGCTCAAAGGCACGGCGCTGGAAGTGGGCCGTGGCCTCGGCGTGGGTGGCGCCATTGCCTATCATGTAGTCGTAGAGTTGGTGATGCGCGTATAGTCCCGCGTAATAGGCGCCCAAGGCCTTGCCGTTGGTCAGGGCCACGGCGGCGGCCATGAACCCGCAGACGGGAATGAGCTTGGTGGCCTCGAAAGGATTCTTCAGTCCCATCACCAAGACCAGGAACCACAACGAGACAACCACCACCGACAGTGCGCTGCCCGCCAACAGGGGCAGAAGCACCCGCCCCCGCGGCTGTCGCGACTCGGCCACGGCCACAAAGGCTGCCATGACGAAAAGCACAATGACGAAGAGCAGTGACAGCACCAGATTGTTTGCCGCCACCAGCCAATGGAGCAACAGCCCCAACGCAGCCAGGCCGCCCGCCATCTTGCCCACGGCCAAGAGCAGTTTGTCAATCATCGGGATGCGCAGCCTCACCATCAGCGCGATGGGCAACGCCAACAGGAGCAAACCCGCCAAGATTCCTAATAATGTAATGTTCATTCTCTGGTTGATTTAGTAGCAAGTCGTCTGGCCGGCAAGTGAGCAGCACAGCGCTGCCACTCTCAGCCAGGGCCCTGACAAATTTGAAGGTGTTTTGTTCTTCCTCAAGGGTGAGTCCGGCAGTGAGATCATCGGCCACCACAAGCGTGCGGTGGATTTGCGATCCTATGGAGAGCAGCACCCGACGCATTTCTCCCGCCGAGAGCGTGGCGCAGCGCCGGTCGCCAATCTGCGCGTCGAGCCCGAGCAGGGCCCAGGCCTGGAGGAGCCGCTCCTTGTCCATTCGCAGCTGGTTGACGCCCATTGCCAGAAGGTCCTCCAACAGCTGCATGACCGTCAGGTCGTCGAAAGGATTCGGCTCATCCTGGGCCGTGGCCACAACGTGGGCCGGAATGTAGAGTGTCTGACGGCGGAAAGTCCGGGCCGACCGCCAGTCCACGAGTTCTCCGTCGATGCTGATATATCCAGAAGCCACAGGACAGAAGCCCATGACCGACCTCACAAGGGTGGTCTTGCCGCTCCCCTGCGCGCCGCCAACGACACAGATGTCGCCGCCCCGCACCAAGAACGACAACGCCTCTTGGGCATCGCCCCCGGCTGTGTGAAGGATTACATTCTTGAGTTCCAGCATGTCAGTTTTCGTTTTCCCCCTCCCAAAACAGGATAGGTAGTGCAAAAATACAAAAATAAAATCGATTAAATCATTTATTTTAATTATATTTGCATTGCTTTATTCGAATCATACAACACAACGACAATGAATCCGCAACCCCCCAATGTCTTTTTGCCCGCGGAATGGCATCCCCAAAGCGGCCTGCAGCTGACCTGGCCGCACGAGCGCACCGACTGGCGGCCCTACCTGGACGAGGCGCGGCTCACCTTCGAGCAACTGGCCGAGGCGGTGGCCACGCATGAGCGGCTCATCGTGGTCACTCCCCACTGTGGGGAGACCGCCGCCGAGCTGAAGGCCGCCCTTACGCCAAGGGCCTTTGCCAACGTTAGCGTCGTCCATTGTGCCACACACGACACGTGGGCACGCGACCACGGCCCCATCTCGCTCATTGGACCCACGAATGTGGTCTGCGACTTCACTTTCAACGGATGGGGCGAGAAGTTTCCCTGGAAGACCGACAACGCCATCACCGCCCGGCTCTTCAAGGCGGGACTGTTCCACGCCCAACACTACAAGACCGATTTCGTGTTGGAGGGAGGCAGCATAGAGAGCGACGGACAAGGCACGCTCCTCACCACCTCCACCTGCCTCTTGGCCCCCCACCGCAACCAACCCCTGACGAGGGAGCAGATAGAACAGCGGCTCAAGGCGACACTCCACGTGGAGCGCGTGCTGTGGCTCGACTATGGCAACGTTGTCGGCGACGACACCGACGGCCATGTCGACACCATCGTGCGCATGGCTCCCGACGACACCTTATTATATATGCGCGTGGACGACGAGGCCGACCCCATGTTCGCCGACTTCCAAGCATTGGAGCGGCAGCTCCATACGCTCCGCACCCTCTCCGGCAAACCCTACCGGCTGGCCCCCCCCCCCACCCC
>SAMEA3663103__coassemble_572_pt1 | contig 15673 bp, 15 predicted proteins | sample SAMEA3663103__metabat2_high_PE_013 | metagenome-assembled genome bin SAMEA3663103 (sample SAMEA3663103) | pig gut metagenome | biome: pig gut; feature: pig-associated habitat; material: faeces | place: France | collected 2012 | reverse complement strand
TGAAACTTTTCTTCAATTCAAGAGAGAAATCATACAGTTGCGGATTTTAGGTATACGAGAGGCACGTACACGACTGGAAGACAAACAGGTCACGCACCCTGCCAAGGCTCTCCGTACCCATCCTGGCGGTCTCTATGGCATGGAGTTCGTCCTTGGTGATGTACTTATGCAGACCGTGGCTCACCTTGTCCTTCACGATATGCACCCATTTATACGGATTCCGCCTCAGATAACCCTCACTGATGGCATCGAGGATGAACGAATTGAGGAAACGGTGGTAGTTGTTCCATTTCGAGTAATTGCACATTCCTTTTTTCTTCAAAGCCTCGTCCATAAGGAGAATATTCCGCTCCGTCACGTCAGCAAAGCTCTTGATGCCGCCCCACTCACGAAACCACTTCAAGAAGCGGTCATAACGCTTGCACGTGTCATCCATGCGTCCGTACTGGCGCACCTCCGCGCGCTCCTGGCAATACTCGTAGAACGTCTTGCCCACATCATCAAGGCGCTTCATCCGCGACGGAATCTCCTGAATGTTGAGACACCCTTCCTCTAACATGTCGTTGATAGCCTTCAGGACTTTGTTGCGCATTGCCGTGAGAGCTTTGTTCAGCTCTATGGCATCCGTCCTGCCCGTTACCATGTCGCCGCGCCATTCCTTGGGCAGCACCTTGATACCCGTAGACAGGTACTTCTTCTTGTAGTTATAAGACGCCCGAATCTCAATGACGGCACCCTTATTCCGCGTCGCCGTCTTCTTCCTGTTGTACACAAAGCCTACAACCGGCATTCTGTCATTCTCCATTGTCTTGCGTTTATGAATTGGCAAATTATCATTTTAAGCAGTGGTAAACACTGGCCGGGGGAGTGGTAAACACTATGGTAAACACAAACCGCCTAATGTTTGCCAATGATTACCAAAGATTGCAACTCTTTTTCGTTTGGTTGCTATCCCCTTATTACCCTAATTTTCAATTATTTACGCACATCCAATTTCGTAACTTGCTGACTATAAACGAAAAAAGGAAGCCTTCATCAGACTTCCTTTTCGACTTAAAAGCGGAAGAAGAGGGATTCAAACCCCCGATACCCGAAAGGGGTATACCGGATTTCGAGTCCAGCGCATTCGGTCACTCTGCCATTCTTCCTTAGCGGTGCAAAAGTAACACTATTTTTTGAGACTACCGCAATATTCTGCGATTTTAATCTATTTTAACCTATCGGCGTGGACAAGAAAGTGTGCCCAGCGCCCATCTTTTCTCGCCATGTCAGAGTCCAAGCAAGCTTGGCTCTGCTCATCTGGCTTATCGGAAAAGTTCTGCCACTTATCGGCCTCAAAGCGTAAGTTGAAGAGAGAGTGTAGCGGGCTACACAACCGATGAGACTTGACGTTTTGAGGCCGATGGATGCCAAAGACGACCGAAACAACATGCATCCGTATCGTCTAATTTCCTAAACCTGATTTTTAGAACCGGCCTTTAATTTACATCTACTTCACCCGTATGATGTTGACGCTGCTCGTCAGGTCGGCGTGGCTCTCCGCCGTGATGGCCTTGGCAGTGATGCTACCTGCGCTTGAGGCGTTGGCCGTGAGGTCGTTGACTGTGAGCTCGTCGGCCTCGATGCTGGCTCCGCTTGAGGCTGTGAAGTCGCCTGTGCTGGCCTGTCCCTTGAGGTCGATGCTTGCCCCGCTACCGGCCTCGGCTTTCAGGTGGGCAGTGGTGATATGGCTCTCGAAGCTTCCGCCGGAAGAGACGGTGATGCTCGTGCTCATCGCTGCCGACAGCCTGTCCACGTCCAAACTTCCCCCGGAGGATGCGTCGGCCTTCACTCCGTCGGAAGATTTGAGGCTGGCCACGTCCAACTCGCCTCCCGAGCTGGCGCTGAGGTTGGCCATAGTGCAGGTCACCTTGCCCACCTTGAGCTCGCCGCCCGATGAGGCGCAGAGCTCCACCTTGTCGTTGACAATGGCATCCGTTGTGGAGACCTCGGCCCCGGCCTTGGCCGTCAGGTCGGTCACCCTCTTGCAGTACACCTCCACAACCACCTCTTCGTGGTTGTTGCCGTTGGGGTTCTTCTTCTCGATGTAGAGCTTGCCGTCGCGCACCTTCATCGAAGTGCGCTTCAGCTCACTGTCGTAGCCCCTCAGCTTCACGTACGACTTGCTGGCTCCCTGATGGATGGTCACTTCCAGAGCCCCGGCGGCCTCCACGGCCGTGAAGGGCTTCATCTGAACGGTCTCCGTCCTCTCCGAGCCTCTGGGCTCATTGGAGCGTCCCGTGGTGTAGCACGATGAGAAGATTGCGGCCATGGTCAGAAGCATTAGCATAGATAAGATTTTCTTCATAATTGATTCGTTTTTAGGGTTGAACGTTCTGTTGGCAAATATACGAAAAAATCCGTGCAACGTTGTTGAAGCGTCGCTTTTTTTTCTCCGTATCTGCAATTTAGACGCATTCTGTCGTCAATAGGTTGCATTCCAAGGCAGAATTTATCAGCTTCCCAAGTTGCGTGGCAGCTGCCTCGATAGTTCGTGGCAATTGGCTCGAACTATCGTGGCAGTTGCCACGAACTATCGTGCCAACTGCCACGAATGGCGGGCAGGCGAAGCGGACTCCGTATGGATGCGGCGAAAACGAGGCGAATCGCCATGGGCGAAGATGCGACTCCCCAAGCCTCCGCCCCATCAGCCCAACGCAGAAGGAGCGGCCTCCCTTGCAGGAAACCGCTCCCTCCCTTTATGGGTCAGCCCCGATGCCGTGGTCGCCCTCTCAATTCATTACGCTCTCAAACGTTTAAGCCAACGTGTTGGCTCTTGACATGTTGTACACGGACATTACATTCACAAAGTAATGTACGAACAACTTCATGGCTTTCATTACTAATTCTTTCATAATCAATCCTTTCTTTTTTTTGTTGGTCGACATGCTTTCAACTCCTCGCCTTGGCTATGGACAAAAGGAGGATTGCTCCATTGTCCGTAGCTGTAGATTCGTCTTGCGTGTCGTAGTTACATGTTATCCTTTCAACTGTTCTCTTTACCTATTGTATTTTCTGCCGGCGGGCCTGTCTTCTATGCTTTCTCTGTCCCAACCGGATATTGTTCTCTCAAACCTTCCTTTGTTCTTTCAACGCTGCAAAGGTAAGTGAAAACCTTGTTCCGAACCAACTTTTTCCTTTGAAATCTTGCCCAAATCGGGTGATTCTTTGATTTTGGTCAGTTGGATTGACTTGGGTCAAGCGTCCTTGGCGGGCGGCTCTGTCAATCTTGGCAGACGCATTGGCAGTGGTATGGTGGTTTGGTATGGACTTTGAGGAAGAAAAATGACGGTTTGCGTAAGATATGGATAATTTTTTGTACTTTTGCATTCCTAATTTTGTGATGGAGATGAGACGATTGATGATCTTCGGCATGTTGCTCATGGCGATGACAGTAAGTGCCGAACCAGAGAATGACACATTGCCTCTCTTTGAAGGTGAGGTAAGCACGGAGGTGAATTATGGCCTCCACAGACACATCCGACACCCCGTGATGTGGGATTTCCCCCACATCGTCGCCTCGGCCACCCTCAATTTGGGAAAGGGCTGGCGGGTGGAAGCCGAGATGGAATACGAGCGGTTCCACCAAAATGGCGTTTGGGGCAACGAGTTCAGGGGCGACTACGCCACCAACCACCTTGCGCTGACCAAGGAGATGCGCCTGGGTGGCGACCTCTCGCTGACGGTCAGTGCGGGCATCGTACCCATACCCGTGGGCATCACCAACAGTGGAGGCCCGGCACTGACCATCTACGACCCAGCCAGCGAGGTGGCGGTCATGCCGATGACGTGGCATGACGGAGGATTGGTCGTAGGATTGCGGACGAGCCGCTGGCAATTGTTGGCGGGAACGTATGTCTACGGCAAGACCCCACTGCGCGAGAGCCGCATGGCCGGCGCCGCCGCGAGGGCCGACTGCCTGCTTCCCGTAGGACTCCGTTTGGGGGCCAGTTGCTTCTACGGCAACACCTACGCGGGAATGCTCTCGCTTCAGGACAACGCCGACGAGGGCAGGCGCCACGAGTTTTGCGTGGCCTTCGACGCCGACTTCGCCAAAGGAGGCTTCGTGGCCGACGGCTCCTTGGTCCACACCCGCGCCCACGGCAAAAGCGCCTACGGCGTGGAGGCGGGCTACAATGTGCTGCGGAGCCTCTGGCCGGCCGTGGAGCTGACTCCCTTCGTGCGCTACGATGGCGGCTTCATTCCCTCTGGGGCAGACTTCAACCGCCTCACCATGGGGGTGAACCTCGCTCCCTGGGACGGGCTGATGCTCAAGGTGGAATACGCCTGGCAGCACGACGATGGCAGCCGCGCCCAAGGCGTGTTCAATTTCAGCGTCGGCTATGGGCTGAGGTTTTGATGTAGGCGGGTTGAATATTTTATGCTGTTTGATACTTATTATAAATAAAGAAAGATATGGACAGGGACAAATCCATTTACAGAGTCACAATCTGGGGCAGCGTCATCAACTTGGGGCTGCTTGTCTTCAAGTTTGCCGCCGGCATCTTAGGCCATTCGGCCGCCATGATAGCCGACGCCGTGCATTCATTGTCAGACTTCATCACCGATGCCGTGGTACTCATCTTCGTCAAGTTGAGCAACAAGCCCATCGATGAGGACCACGACTATGGCCATGGCAAGTATGAGACGCTGGCCTCGGTCATCATCAGCGTGGCCCTGCTTGGCGTGGGAGTGGGCATCTTCTACAATGGCATCGTGAAAATCTGGGAGACCATCAATGGCAACCCGCCGGCCCAGCCCGGATGGATAGCCCTTGTGGCCGCCCTGCTGAGCATCGTTCTGAAGGAGTGGGCCTATAGGTTCACCATCAAGGTGGGGCGCGAGTTTGACTCGTCGGCCGTCATCACCAACGCCTGGCACCACCGCAGCGACGCCCTCTCAAGCATCGGCACGGCTGTGGGCATCGGCGGCGCCATCCTGTTGGGACGTCAGTGGACCGTGCTCGACCCCATCGCCGCCCTCGTGGTGAGCGTGTTCATCCTCAAGGCTGCCTTGGGCATCATGCGGCAGTCGGTGGACGAGCTGATGGAGAAGAGCCTCCCCAGCGACTTGGAAGAGGAGATGACGCGAATCGCGGAGAGCGAGCCGGAGGTGAGCGGAGTGCACAACCTGCGCACGCGCCGCATTGGCAAAGTCATCGCCATAGAGATGCATGTCAGGATGCCCGGCGGGATGACGCTCCGGGAGTCGCACAGCCATGCCACCAACATCGAGCGTGCGTTGAGGAAGCGTTTTGGCAACGAGACCCACGTGGTTTTGCACGTGGAGCCGGTCAAAGTGAACGGAAAATACGAGCAAGAGGAAAAATAATGCTACAAAAGCCGTCGCCCACACGACTTTTTTTGTAACTTTGCACGTAGACCTACGATTTTTCAACTATCAACTTAAATGGAACAGATCAAGAACGACCAACTATGTGTGGAGATTTCAGCGCTCGGGGCCGAGATGCAGAGCATCAAGGATGCCAAGGGCGAGGAGTATCTCTGGTATGGCGACGCCAAATACTGGACCGGCCGCTCGCCGGTGCTCTTCCCCATCGTGGGGCGACTGTTTGGCGACAACTATCGTCTGCACGGACAGACCTTTGAGATGGGGCAGCACGGATTCGCCCGCCATCAGGAGTTCACCCTTGTGGCCCAAGGCCCGCAGCAGGTGACCTACGCCCTCCACGAGAACGAGGAAACCCTGCGGCAGTATCCCTACAGCTTCAACTTGGGGGTGACCTACAAGCTTGAGGCCAACAAGATACACGTCATCTGGCATGTGGAGAACACCGACACCAAGGAGATGTTCTTCCAGATTGGCGGCCATCCGGCCTTCCTCGTGCCGGGATGGAAAGAGGGCAAGCCGCTCAAGGCCCGTCTGCGCGTGGACAACGGCAGGCCGCAGACGCTCCACTTGGGGCCGCAGAACTTCCTCACGCCGGGCCATTACGACGTGGAACATGAGGGCAACGTGATCAACATCGATGAGCACACGTTCGACATCGACACGCTCATCTTCGACCGCAGCCAGCTCCACCGCATAGAACTGCTCGAACTCACGGGACAGCCTCGCGTCAGCGTGGAGACCAAGGCCCCGCTGACGGCCATCTGGAGCCCACCCGGACAGAACGCCCCCTTCATCTGCATCGAGCCATGGTACGGCGTGGCCGACTGGGAGGAGAACGACATGCCCTTCGAGGAGAAATACCAGTCGAACAGACTGTTGCCCGGAGCCAGCTTCATGAGCCGCTACACCATAAAAATTGGCTGACATCGGCTGCCATTTGGATTTTTAAGCTTATATTTGCACAAAGAATTTATTTCTTATACAATTATGATAGACGTAAAGCAAACTTTGAAAGCCGCCGAGGACAGAATGAACTCCGCTGCTAAATATTTGAGTGAAGAACTGGCACGCATCCGCGCCGGACGTGCCAATGTGGCCATTCTCGACGGTGTGCGGGTGATGTCGTATGGCAGTATGGTGCCTCTGAACCAGGTGGCCAACATCACGTGCCCCGATGCGCGCACCATCGCCATCCGCCCCTGGGACCGCAAGCAAATCAAGGACATAGAGAAGGGCATTATGGACAGCGACGTGGGCATCACGCCTGAGAACAACGGCGAGGTCGTGCGCCTCAACCTGCCGCAGCCCACTGAGGAGCGCCGCCGCGAGCTGGTGAAGCAGTGCAACAAGATTGGCGAGCGGACCAAGGTGGAGGTGCGCAATGTAAGAGGCGAGGTGAAGGACAAGCTGAAGAAGGCCATCAAGGACGGACTCTCGGAGGACAACGAGAAGGACGCCGAGGACCAGCTCCAGAAGATTCACGACAAAATCATCAAGCAGATTGACGCTATCCTTAGCGAGAAGCAGAAAGAAATCATGACGGTCTAAATGAAGGGACTCGTCATTAGGAATACGGGCAGTTGGTATGGTGTGAGGACCGACGAGGGGCAAGTGGTGGAATGCAAGGTCAAAGGCAACTTCCGCCTCAAGGGCATCCGCTCCACCAACCCCGTGGCCGTGGGCGACCGAGTGGAGATTGTCACCAACCGGGAGGGAACGGCCTTCATCACAGCCATAGAGGACCGTCGCAACTACATCATCCGACGGTCGCAGAACCTCTCCAAGCAGTGCCACATCATAGCGGCCAACGTAGACCTGGCTTTTCTCGTGGTGACACTTGCCCATCCGCAGACTTCCACCACATTCATCGACCGCTTCCTTGCCTCGGCCGAGGCCTACAGTGTGCCAGTGGTGTTGGTGTTCAACAAAATCGACCTGCTTGTGGGCGACGGGGATGCCATGCGCTGCCTCGACATGATGGTCAACCTCTATGAAACCGTGGGTTATCAGTGTGTCAGGGTCTCGGCGGCCACCGGTGAGGGCATCGACCTGCTGCGTCCGATGGCGGCCGGCAAGGTGGCGCTGCTGAGTGGCAACAGCGGTGTGGGCAAGTCCACCATCATCAACTGTCTGCTGCCTGGGGCTGGCCTGCGCACAGCCGAAATCAGCGAGGCCCACGACACGGGCATGCACACCACCACTTTCAGCGAGATGCTGCAGTTGCCGGGCGGAGGCTGGCTTGTCGACACGCCGGGCGTGAAGGGCTTTGGCTCCTTCGATATGGAGCCGGAGGAGATTGGAAGCTATTTCAAGGAGATATTCCGTTTCTCCAAGGATTGCCGCTTCTCCAATTGCACCCACACCCATGAGCCCGGCTGCGCTGTCATCAAGGCTGTGGAGGACCACTACATCGCCCTCAGCCGCTATCAGAGCTATTTGGGCATGCTCAACGATAAGGATGAGGGCAAATACCGCGAGGCCTACTGACCCCCCCAGCCACGCCCATCGGCTGAAGACTGCCAAGCCTCGCCGTTGTTTGAAAGGCCGTGGCTTGCAGCGGGCGGACCCACCAAAAAAGGCGATTTCCACGCGTGGAAATCGCCTTTTGTTATCGGTTGCTGTTGTTTTGTGGCCATGATTGTGGTTCTTGGCCTGTGGTTTTCAATCAGTCGATGAGCTCGTCGGCCTCATAGCCGCCCATCTCACGGATGGCGTTCTTCAGCATCACATACTGATCGAAGAGGTTGTTCACGGCTTCCTCGCCCTTTGTGTAGTCGTGCATCGGGCTCTTGAGGAAGAAGCTCAGGAAACGCTGTATGCCGTAGCGGCCGGCGCGTGCGGCGAGGTCGCTCAGCAGGGTGAGGTCGAGCAGCAGCGGAGCGGCGAGGATGGAGTCGCGGCAGAGGAAGTTGATCTTGATCTGCATGGGGTAGCCCATCCATCCGAAGATGTCGAGGTTGTCCCATCCCTCCTTGTTGTCGTTGCGGGGCGGATAGTAGTTGATGCGCACCTTGTGGAAGATGTTGCCGTAGAGGTCGGGCTGGTCCTCCTTGCGCAGGATGGTCTCAAGCGTAGAGAGCTTAGACACCTCCTTGGTGTGGAAGTTGGCGGGCTCGTCGAGCACCAGTCCGTCGCGGTTGCCCAAGATGTTGGTTGAGAACCATCCGCTCAGTCCCAAGTTGCGCACTTTCAGGATAGGGGCGAATCCCGACTTGACGAGCGTCTGTCCGGTCTTGAAGTCCTTGCCTGCGATGGGCATCTTTGTCTTCTCTGCCAGTTCCCACATGGCGGGAATGTCGACCGTGGTGTTGGGCGCGCCCATGATGAACGGGCAGCCCTCGGTCAGTGCGGCGTAGGCGTAGCACATGGAGGGAGCCACATGCTCGCGGTCGTTGGCTTTCATGGCGTTCTCAAGGGCGTCGAGCGTGCCGTGGAACTTCTCGTCGTAGGGCACGTAGATCTCCGTAGAGGCGGCCCAGATGACCACCACACGGCTCAGGTCGTTCTCCTTCTTGAAGTTTCGAATGTCCTCCTTCAGCTCTTGGGCCATGTCCCAGCGGGTGGCGCACTGCTTCACGTTGTCGCCGTCGATGCGCTTGGCGTAGTTCTTGTCGAAGGCGGCCTTTAGCGGCTTGATTTTCTCCAGCTCGTCGCGCACGGGCTCAATGTCCTTTGCCTTGAGCACCTCGGCGTAGACGGCAGCCTGATAAGCGTTTTGGGGATAGCAGTCCCACGTGCCGAAGACGATGTCGTCGAGCTTGGCCAGTGGAACGATGTCTCCATAGTGTAGATACTTCTTGTCTTCGCCTTGGCCCACGCGGATCTTGTCGTATTGTGTCATTGAGCCTATTGGTTTAGCCAAGCCTTTGCGCACCATCAGCACGCCGGTCATAAAGGTAGTGGCAACGGCGCCGCATCCGACAACCATAATGCCAAGTTTCCCTTTTGCAGGGGCAACTGTTGTTTCTTTCATCACTGATTTAAAGTATAAGTTAGTTTCCTGCAAATGTAAGAAATAATATTCAATCCAATAACATTCAATGGCTTTAATTAACAATAATTACGTGAAATGCCCACAAATTGATTATTAAATAAGAGTTATCGAATGTTCTTGGCCGTCAAAGGAGGGACTTTATCAGAATAAAATATAAGTGTTTTCGAATATCCCCTGTCCCCGCCCAGGGGCGCAATGGGTAGCCTGGCAAGGTGGGTGGTGGTGGCGTTGGCTTAGGCTTGGGATGAAGAAATGGCCTGAAACATGAGGATAAGTCAGAATAAATGCTTATCTTTGTGCAACCAAACCATTAAAGACTATGGCAACAAAAGAATACATTGACGCCTATCGCCGGCAGGTGTATGAGGCTTTGGTGCAGCTCCGCGGGGGAGACACCTTGGATGAGGCGGGCAGAAAAGAATTGAAAGACATTCTGACCTCCTTCACCGATCACGAATTGGAGTTCGGAATGCCTTTCAATACGGCTGAGGAAATGGCCCGCATGCTGCTTGAGGGTTAGCCCCCGCGCCTTGCGTGGGCTTGCCTATTCGCTCAGCGTGAAGTGGAAGCAGAGGCCTCCGTTGGGGTTGTTGTCCACAGAGATGGTTCCCCCGTGGAGCAGCACGGCGTTCTTCACGATGGCCAAGCCCAGTCCTGTGCCGCCCATCTTGCGGCTGCGTCCCTTGTCCACTCGATAGAAGCGCTCGAAGAGCCGCGGCAGATGTTCGGGCGAGACTCCGATGCCGTTGTCGCTGAATGTGAATCGCCACCGTTGGGGCAGGCCGGCTATGCCGTCGTCCTCGTCGAGTTCGGCGCGCAGCGTGATGGTGGTGTTCTCCCCGGCGTAGTTGATGGCGTTGTCGGTGAGGTTGCGGAACACGCTGTAGAGCAGCGATCGGTTGCCATGCACCATCACCCGCTCGGGCAGTTGGTTGCAGAATGTCATTCCGCGCTCCTGCAGCTGCAGGTGCACGTCGTTCTCTATGCCTTTCACCAGCTCCGCGATGTCCACCAACTCGCTTGTGCCCATCAGGTCGGGGGCATCGTCGATGCGGTTGAGCGTGGAGATGTCGCGCAGCAGCGAGGTGAGGCGTTGGGACTGGGCGTAGCAGCGGTCGATGAATTGTTTCTTTGTGGCCTCCGGGGCCTGCGGATTGTTGATGAGCGTCTCCAGATAGCCTTGTATGCTGGCCACGGGAGTCTTCAGCTCGTGGGCCACGTTTTGTGTGAGTTGCCTTTTGAGGATGTCCTGCTCCTTTTGTGTGGACTGCAGTTTCTTGTAGAGTTTGATGATGCGCTCCGCGATCTCGCCAAGCTCGTCGTTGGGAAATTCCACCAAGTCTTCCGTGTCCACGCTCTCGTTGTGGTCCACGCGCTTGGCAAAGGTCTGCAGGTTGGTGATATTCTGTCCCAGCCGGTGGGTGAAGCGATAGAGCACCCACGTGAGGATAACGATGGACAGGAGGGCGAACCACAGGAAATGGCTGTCGGCCGAGAGCGCGCGCACCAAGTTGTTGTCGTAGGGCATGGCCGAGCGCACCACGATGTTGGGCTTCTTCAGATAGGTGGCCGAATAGAAATAGTAACCCTTGAGCGTCTTGCTGCTGCGGTCCACGGTGTAGCCCTGTCCCTTGGCCAGGGACTGCCTCACCTCGGGGCGGTTGGCGTGGTTGCTGATGTTGGCGTAGTCTTTCCTGATGTTGTCGAACACCACTTGGCCGTTGGGGCGGATGAGGGTGAGGCGCAGTCCCTTGACGCCCCTTTGCTTGATGTAGGCCTGCAGTTGCGAGTCGCTCACCACACTGTCCTTGAGCAGGTCGACATAGAGCAGGCGGTTGAAGTCTTGCAGGCGCGTGTTGAACAGTTCCACTTTGTATTGGCGCTCGCGTATCTGCTGGAACACGATGAAGCCGGCGGCGAACAAAAGGAACACCGCCATGACACTGAGGTAGAGCCGTTGCCCTACTGAAAACCTCCTATAATTCATAATTCCCGATTCATCATTCATAAATTCCTCGCCGATCCTTCCTATCATTCACAATTCATAATTGCTGCGGTGTCCCCGTTCTGTCCATAATTGCCGCGGCGTGAGGGAATTCTTTGTTTCCCCCCTCATCATCCGTGAGCATTGGCGGCGAATGCCAATTGTGGATTATGAATTGGAATGGTCAGGCGTCGAAGTAATAGCCGAAGCCCAATCGTGTGACAATGCACTTGGCGAAGCGGCCCACCTTCTTGCGCAGTCGTGTGATGTTGACGTCGACGGTGCGGTCGAGTACAAGCACGTCCTTGGGCCAGACGCGCTCGATGAGCTGTTCGCGCGAGAACACGCGTCCCCGCTCAGAGAGGAGCAGGTGGAGGAGCTCAAACTCCGTCTTGGTGAAGGCCACCTCGTTGCCGTCGATGGTGACGGTCTTCTTGTCGAGGTCCATCACGAGTCCCTGGTAGGAAATGACGGAATGCTGAGGCTCTCCGTGCTGCTCAGAGGTGCGGCGCAACACAGCCCTCACCCTCACCATCACCTCGCGCAGCGAGAATGGCTTGGAGATATAGTCGTCGGCCCCGAGGTTGAAGCCCGTCACCGTGTCGTTCTCCGTGTCCTTGGCGGTGAGGAAGATGATGGGGATGTCGGCTGTCGCCTCCTCCGCCTTGAGCTTCTTGGCCAGAGCGAATCCCGACATGCCGCCCATCATAACATCGAGCAGCAGCAAGTCGAACGACGGCAGGTTGTGCTGGAGCGCCTCTTCGGCGGAATTGGCGGTCTCCACCTGATAGCCTTCCGTCTCCAGGTTGAATTTAAGTATCTCACAGAGGTCTAGCTCGTCGTCTACGACAAGAATGCGATAATGATGTTCCATTTCAGTCATAACTCCTAAATTCTTTTGCTTCTATATAACTAAACAGTTATTCATTGGCTTCGCAGTAGGAGGTGCGGCGTCCCCGCCGCACATTCATGGCATGGCATCCCCGCAGTACATTCATGGCATGGCGTCCCCGCCGCACATTCATGGCATGGCATCCCCGCAGTACATTCATGCACGGCGGGACGCCGTGCCTCCTACTTTTCTGCTGCAAAATTACGATTATTCCGCGAAAGAACCAAGGGCTGAGCGTGACAATCCTGTTACACATTTTACAAATTCCGCCTCTGCTCCGTGTCCATCCGCTCCCCATCCCACTTGTTGTTGGAAAGTCCTTGCGCCACATCACCATTTATAGGTATTTTGCTGATAAAAGGCTGCCGCAACAACCTATATGGATTATTTTTGTTATCTTTGCAACAAGGTTGCGGGCAGAGTCCGCTAACTTTGCGCTGATTTAAAAAGACACAGACATTTTTGATATGACATTAAAGGAACTGAAGATTGGACAGACCGCCGAAATCCTCTCTGTTGGGGGCGAGGGAGCCTTGCGCCAGCACTTCCTCGACATGGGCATCATCCCGGGGCAGGAAGTGAAGCTTGAGAAATACGCGCCGATGGGCGACCCGATGGAATTGCTTGTCCAGGACTATGAATTGACGCTCCGCAAGGCCGACGCCGAGAAGATAGAGGTCAGGCCGTACGAGAGGAAGGAGGCCCGCCAACCCCGCACCCACGACAAATACTACGCTTACGACCATGAGGGCAACGAGCATCCGGGCTATGGTGAGGCCACGCCCTTCAAGCTGCGCCCCCACGAGCATGAGCGCATCGTCAACGAGAAAGTGTCGTTCGCCCTCGTGGGCAACCAGAACTGCGGCAAGACAACCCTCTTCAACCAGCTTACGGGCGCCAACCAGCATGTGGGCAATTTCCCGGGGGTCACCGTCGACCGCAAGACGGGCACCATCAAGGGACACCCCGAGGCTTCAGTGACCGACCTTCCCGGCATCTATTCCCTGTCTCCTTACACCAACGAGGAGATAGTGAGCCGCGAGTTCATCCTCAAGGCCCGTCCCACAGGCATCATCAACATTGTCGACGCCACCAATCTGGAGCGCAACCTCTATCTCACCATGCAGTTGATGGAGTTGGGCGTGCCGATGGTGCTGGCGCTCAACATGATGGATGAGGTGAAGAACAATGGTGGCACCATCTTGGTGAACATCTTGGAGCAGCGGCTGGGCATTCCCGTGGTCCCCATCTCGGCCATGCGCAACGAGGGAGTGGCAGAACTCATCGACCACGCCATCCATGTGGCCAAATACGATGAGCCGCCCCTCAGGCAGGATTTCTGCAGTCCCGACGACCATGGCGGAGCCGTGCACCGTGCCATCCATGCCATGGCCCACCTCATAGAGGACCACGCCAAGGCCGCGGGCATTCCGCGCCAGTTTGCCGCCACCAAACTTTTGGAGGGCGACCGCTTGGTGGAGGAAGCGCTGAAGATTGACGGCAACGAGCAGGACATGGTGGGACACATCCGCGAGCAGATGCAGATAGAGCGCGGACTCGATGCCTCAGCCGCCATCGCCGACATGCGCTACAGCTTCATCCGCCGTATATGCTCCGACACGGTGGTGAAGCCCCAGGAGAGCAAGGAGCATGCCCGCAGCCGCAAGATAGACCGTGTGCTCACGGGCCGCTTCACGGCCATTCCCATGTTCCTGCTCATCATGGTGATGATATTCTATCTCACGTTCGACATCCTTGGCGGAACGCTGCAGGACTGGATAGCGGAGGGCGTCGACTGGTTCACCAGCGTGAGCGACCAGGCCCTTACCTCGTGGAACATATCGCCCGTCATCCACTCGCTCATCATCAATGGAGTCTACTCGGGCGTGGGCACCGTCGTCAGCTTCCTGCCCATCATCGTCATCCTCTTCTTCTTCCTCTCCATCTTGGAGGACAGCGGCTACATGGCGCGCATCGCCTTCTTCATGGACAAGTCGATGCGCAAGTTGGGGCTCTCGGGCCGCAGCATCGTGCCTTTGCTCATGGGCTTCGGCTGCTCGGTGCCCAGCGTGATGGCCACGCGCACGCTCCCTTCAGAGCGCGACCGCAAGATGACGGTGATGCTCATCCCCTTCATGAGCTGTACGGCCAAGCTGCCCATCTATGGTTTCTTTGTGGCGGCCTTCTTCCCGCAGCATGGCGGGCTGGTGATGACGAGCCTCTATTTCTTCTCCGTGCTGGTGGGAATCCTCGTGGCCCTGGTCACGAAGAAGGCGGCTTTCCAGGGCGAGCCAGTGCCCTTCGTGCTGGAGCTGCCCAACTATCGCTTGCCGGGCGCCAAAAGTGTGTTGCGGCTCATCTGGGACAAGACCAAGGACTTTCTCCATCGCGCCTTTGGAATCATCTTTGTGGCCACCATCGTGGTTTGGTTCCTGCAGTCGTTTGACTTCGGGCTCAACTTTATCCACGACCAGCAGCGCAGCATCCTTGCCGCCATCTCCAGTGGCATAGCCCCCGTCTTCGCCCCCTTCGGCTGCGACGACTGGCGCATCGTGTCGTCCGTCATCTGCGGCTTCATGGCCAAGGAGAGTGTGGTGGCCACGCTCACCGTGCTCTTCGGCTCCACGGCGGCGGTCCATAGTGCGCTGGTCACCACGTCGGCCATTGCGCTCTTGGTGTTCTGCCTGCTCTATACGCCCTGTGTGGCCACCATAGCCACGGTGAAGCGCGAGGTGGGCCGTTGGTATGCCGTGGGGCTGGTGATTTGGCAGACCGCCATCGCTTGGATTTGCGCCTTCTGTGTCTACGGCCTTGCCCAATGGATTCTCTAAAGGGTTATACCTTATTATAATAAATACGACTATGAATATCCAATCCATTCTGCTCGCTGTCATCATCGCAGCTCTTGTGGCGTTTGTCGTTTGGCGAATGTTTCGCAGCCACAGCCAAAAGCATGGAGGCTGCGCCCACTGCGATGTTGAGGGCTGCTCGCTGAGAGACTTGCTTGCCAACAAGAAGAAGTGACCCCATCCCCCCTGTTCGCGAAAGGACAGGTAGCCATAATCCATCAGTCCCCCATGCCTCCCATCTTTGGAGAGGAATGGGGGATTTTCCGTTCTTTCTTGGTCCTGGCCATAGAAGCAAGGGCGGTCCGCAATCGTTGGCCTGCCAAGCCCTATAATGTGAAAAAATCCTCCCGAGGAAATCGGTTTCTCAGATTTTATTTATTCCCTAAAATCCGCAACTGTATGATTTCTCTTTTGAATTGAAGAAAAGTTTCATTTTTCAACCTTTGGTGGGTCATACGGCCCCCAAACAGCTGCCTCTTGCATACAAAATCCCCTTACCCCACAAGGCGCAAGGGGCGCAAGTGCTCTCAACCAACGAAAGTCCACCATCAGCCAAAATCATT
>SAMEA3663103__coassemble_564_pt1 | contig 15801 bp, 11 predicted proteins | sample SAMEA3663103__metabat2_high_PE_013 | metagenome-assembled genome bin SAMEA3663103 (sample SAMEA3663103) | pig gut metagenome | biome: pig gut; feature: pig-associated habitat; material: faeces | place: France | collected 2012 | reverse complement strand
GCTGTGGCACAGGCCAGATGTCGTAGCCGCGCTTATGGGCAAGGGCCGACGCGGGGAGAATGGATAACAAAAGGAGGAACAGGCTCAGCAGGAATAGGGTGCGTGCCTTGATGTCAGGTGATAGGGTTCTCATTGTTGGTTTGTCGTTTTTCTGTTTATGTTTTGATGTTCGATTTCTTCTATGTGGTGCATGATGTTGGCCGGCGGCCGCTCCGAGGCCAACTCGCCCGCCATGAAGTCCATATAGGGGGCCACATGCTGGAGAAAGGAATGGTAGCCCTCGCAGAGGTAGTTGAGTCCAGGCTCGCCGTAGCGGTCGGTGAGGAACCTGTTCTTGGGACACTCGCCATGGCAGGCGAACTCGAAGCGGCACTCCCTGCACTGCCTGGGCAGCCCGTCCCGCTTGAGCCGCGAGAACTGGCTCTGCCGCGGGCCGTAGAGCATCTCCACGAGCGTGTGGTCACGGACATTGCCCAACCGATATTGGGGAAACACGAAATGGTCGCACGAATAGACGTCGCCATTATGCTCCATCACCGCGGCATGACCGCACTGGCGCGCGTAGACACAGATGCCCGGCTCCACGCCCACCCAGTTGGCCAACATGCAGTCGAACAGTTCCACGAAGATCTGGCCCACGTCGTGTCTGACCCATTCGTCGAAGACGGCCGTGAGGAAACTCCCCCACTGCCGCGGACCGACCGAATAGGGAGCCACGGCGGCCTCCTCGCCTACCTGGGCAAGGTGGCGGCCGTCGGCATGGCCCAGCTCGCGCTCCACGATGGGCGTGAACTGGAGGTAGCGGCAGCCGATGCCCTTGAAGAACCGGTAGAACTCCAAGGGATGGTTGGCATTGTAGTCGTTGACCACTGCCATGGCGTTCCATTCCACGCCAAACTTGTTGAGCAGCCTCACGCCGTCCATCACCCTCTCCCACGAGGGATGCCCCGTGGCCGTGGTGCGGTAGCGGTCGTGGCAGTGCTGGGGGCCGTCGAGGGAGATGCCCACCAAGAAATTGTTGTCGCGCAGGAAGGCGCACCACTCTTCGGTGAGCAGCGTGCCGTTGGTCTGAAGAGCGTTGCTGATGCGGTGGCCGCCGGCATACCTCTGTTGCAGGGCCACGGCCTTGCGGTAGAACGACAGGGGCAGCAGGAGGGGCTCCCCTCCGTGCCAAGTGAAGAGCACGTCGGGGGTGGTCTGCGCGGAGATGTACTCGCGGATGAAGCGCTCAAGCAGCCTGTCGTCGATACGCGGCATGGAGCCAGGGCCGTAGAGGTGGCTCTTCTCCAAGTAGTAGCAATAGGTGCATCGCAGGTTGCACGCTGCCCCAATGGGCTTGAGCATCACATAGAGCGGACGGGCGAAGGGGGCAAAGGTGTCTTGCATGGCCGCCTAATTGTCGCTCAGGGTGAAGCGGATGGGGTCGTCGTACTGCTCCTGCAGACGGTGGAGCTCCTCGCGCAGTTGCTTGGTGATCTTCTCCGTGCCGGGCTGGCCGTAGATGTTATGCATCTGCTCGGGGTCCTTCTTCAGGTCGTAGAGTTCCCACGTGTCGATGTCGTCGTAGAAATGGATGAGGGCGTAGCGTTTCGTCCTCACGCCATAGTGCTTGCATACGGAGTGCTCGGCGGGATACTCATAATAATGGTAGTAGAGCGACCGACGCTTGTGGTGGGGCTTCTTGCCCTGCAGGAGCGGCAGGTAGCTCTCGCCCTGGATGTCGGCGGGCACCTCTGCGCCGGCCAGCTCCAAGAAGGTGGGGGCATGGTCGATGTTCTGCACCATCGCGCCAACGTCGCCGTGCCTGCCTCCGGGGAGATAGACGAGCAGCGGCGTGCGGAACGACTCCTCATACATGAAGCGCTTGTCGAACCATCCGTGCTCGCCCATGTAGAACCCTTGGTCGGAGGTGTAGACAATCATCGTGTTGTCGAGCATGTCGTTGTCCTTGAGATACTGGATGACGCGCCCCACATTGCGGTCGACGGAGTGGATCACGCGCATATAGTCGTGCATGTAGCGCTGGTATTTCCACTCGGCAAGCTCCTTGCCGGAAAGGTGCTGCTCCTTGAATTTTCGGATGATGGGGTCGTAGTGGGCGTCCCACTGGGCGCGCTGCGAGGGCGTCATGCGCATGTAGTTGGCGCGACCCCACTCTTCGAGCGTCTTGTTGGGCGAGTGAATCTCGTTCTCGTGGTCGGCCATCTTGAGGTCGTAGACCACGTCCATATCCTTGATGATGCTCATTTCCTGCTTCTGGGCCGCCAAGCGCCCCTCATAGTTGTCGTAGAAATTGTCGGGAAGCGGATAGGCCACGTCGTTGTAGAGGTCGAGGTCGCACGTGTCGGGACTCCACACGCGGTGGGGGGCCTTGTGGTGGAGGAGCAGGCAGAAGGGCTTCGACTTGTCGCGCTTGTTGCTCATCCAGTCTATGGCCAGGTCGGTGATGATGTTGGTCACGTAGCCCTGTCGCTTCACGGTCTTTCCATTGTCGATGAAGGTGGGATTGTAGTAGTCGCCCTGACCGGTGAGGATGTCCCAATAGTCGAAGCCTGTTGGGTCGCTGGTGAGGTGCCACTTTCCGACGACGCAGGTTTCGTAGCCGGCTTGCTGCAACAGTTTTGGAAAGGTCTGCTGGCTGCCGTCAAAGGTCCGCGTGTTGTCGGTGAACCCATTCTTGTGGCTGTGCTTGCCCGTGAGCAGACAGGCTCTCGAAGGCCCTGAGAGGGAGTTGGCCACGAAGCTCTCGGTGAAGCGTGTGCCGTGCTGGGCTATCCAGTCGATGTTGGGAGTCTGCGTGAGCCGCTGGTCGTAGGCGCTGATGGTCTGATAGGAATGGTCGTCGCACATGATGTAGATGATGTTCATGGGCTTCTTCGTCGCGCCGTCCCTGCCGCCATGATGCGAGGCATGGGCCGCGGAGGTGGCCATGGCAATCCCTGCAAGGGTGAGAATAGGGTATTTGTTCATATTATATAGCAATAAGATGTTTGGTCTCTTAGTTTTTTCAAGTCAAGTATCAATTTGATGTCACAAAGTTACTGCTTTTTTCCCAATTGACAAACAACAGGGCAAGTTTCGTTACAAGGTATGGGTTGATTGGCAGAAAGCGATAGCGCAGTGGCTGAATGGCCATATCCAAGTAGAATCTACTAAATAAAGTTAAGCAAAATCAACTTTTTGTATAATTTGCTTGCTACTTTGGAAAGTAAACTTTACCTTTGCAGCGTTCAACAACATGAGTATTCACCTATAAAAAGTCGAGATTATGAAAAAGTATTTTCTTTTGCCCCACCGCTTCTATGCCATAGGATGGGTGCTGATAGGAGTTGCCTTGTTGGTCACCATCCTCGATTGCGCGGATGCGCTGCCAGACTTCTCTTCCAAAGTGTTCACAGTGGCGCCCGACTTTTCTTTTGGCAACAAGGGCTTCATCGTGACCAACGACTCTTGGTATGACGAGATAGAGATGGTGGCGGGCTATTTAGGACTGTATTTCGTCGCCATGTCGGCCCTGAAGGAAGAGGACGAACTGACCCTGTTGCTGCGCCTGCGCTCACTGATGTGGGCCTTCACGGCCAACGCACTATTGTTCATCGCCTTTGAGCTGCTCGTCTACGGCATTCCATGGCTCTACGTCATGATGTATCAGGGAATGCAGATCTTCCTGCTGTTCATTCTCCGCTTCCACTGGGAGATCCACAAGATGAGGGCAGAAACACACAACGAAAAGGAGGAATGGCGATGAAGAACAACATTCGTGTGGAGCGAGCCATACACAGGATTACGCAGCAGCAGCTCGCGGAGGAGATTGGCGTCAGCCGACAGACCATCAATGCCATTGAGTCGGAACGCTATACGCCATCCACACTCTTGGCCCTAAAGCTGTCAAAAGTCTTTGGAAAGCCGGTCAACGACTTGTTCCAATTGGAGGACAGCGACCTCTGACCCTCGCCGGCAGCAATTGATTGTCAAACCCACTGAAACTACAAAATAAAATGACAAGGAAACATTACATGCCTACAACCACTCATCCCATCCAACGCGCAGTCACCGTGCTGCTGCTTCTCGTTGTGACGCTGTCGGTGTCTGCCCGCAAGCTGACAGGCCGCGTTGTAGACGACGCTACAGGCCGAACGATTCCCAACGCCACGGTGGAGCTGCTCTCCATAGAGGACAGCTCGGTGGTGGCGACGGCAATCATGAAGTCGGACACTACCTGGAGCAACGACATCTACTCCTATTATAATATAGAGAACGTGCAGAACAACACCGAATACATCCTGCGCGCCTCGGCCATAGGCTATGAGACGGCCTACAAGCGGGTGAAGGTGAGAATGGGTGAGCGCGTGGCACAGCAATGGATCGGCGACATCAAACTCAAGGAAAACACCACCATGCTCGACGAGCTGGTGGTGAAGGCCACCAAAATCAAGATGGTGACAAAGGGCGACACAATCGTCTACGACGCTACGGCCTTCCAGCTCTCCGAGGGTTCCATGCTCGACGCGCTCATCCGACAGTTGCCGGGGGCGACACTGGAGAACGGTGTGATAAAAATCAACGGACGGCAAGTGAGCTCACTGCTCATCGACGGCCGCGACTTCTTCAACGGCGACGCCAAGAAAGCCCTGCAGAACCTGCCGGCCTACACGGTGGACAAGGTGAAGGCCTATGAGAAGGCGGGACGACAGTCGCGACTCATGGGTGTGGACACGGGCGACAAGCAGTTCGTGCTGGACGTGAACCTGAAGAAGCAGTACCACCAGGGCATGATAGGCAACGTCGACCTCGCCGCAGGAAGCAACAACCGCTACTCGGGACGCGCCTTCGCCATGGGCTACACCAAGAAGGACCGGCTCACACTAACGGGACAGGCGAACAACATCAACGACTCTTCCGTACCCGGCGAGGGCGACTACAGCGTGGAGCCGTCGACGCAGTCGGGGAAGACGGCCACCAAAATGGCCAGCTTCGACTACCGACACGAAGGAAAGACGGAGGACGACTATGTGTCGGCGACGGGAAGCTACAACTATTCCGACAATGAATACCGCTCGCGCACTACGACGCAAAACTATCTTGAGGGCGGCGACACCTACGGACTGAACAAGACGCAAAGCCGCACCAAGTCGCGCCTCTACCAACTGTCGGCAGCATTCAGCACCCACCCCAAAGGCCTCATCGTCAACGGTTCCTCTTCGTTCTCCTTCAGTCAGAACCACGCGTCCTCACAGTCGCTCTCGGGGTCGTTCAACGGCAATCCCTCGTGGGCGGGCGACCTCTTGGACAGCTTGTTCCTGCCCGGCGCGAGCCAGCGGCTGATGAAGATGGCGGTCAACCGCGTGCGCAACGAGAGCCGGAGCAACGGCCAGCAACTCAGCTGGGCGGGCAACGTGACGATGGTGAAGTCGTTTGGCAAGACGGAGGAAGGCTGGCAGAACAGCATGTCGGCGAATGTGTCGGCCTACTACTCCCACGGCAAGAACCGCAACTTCGCCATCAACCAGATCGACTACCTCACTACTGGCGCCGAGGACCATCGCAACCAGTATACAGACGCGCCCTACAACAGCTTCAACTTCAACGGCGGAACCTCCTACCAGCACGTGTTCACCCTCAACCGCGACTCCGACGTGCACCTACTGCCGGGTATCTCCTACGCCTACCGCCAGAGTTTCGACCACAGCGCAAGCTCCCTCTACAGGCTCGACCAGTTGGCCGACTACGTGGAGAAGAGCTACCCACTCGGCCTGCTGCCCTCCTCGCGCGAGGCCCTGCTCAACGTGCTCGACGCCACCAACAGCTACCGGAGCGACTTGTGGCAGAACAGCCATGTCTTCACTCCCTCCCTCTACTATGATGGGGGCAACGGCACCATGAGGCCGGCGCTGAAAGTGATGCTCTCCACGGGCATAGAACTGAAACACGAACACCTGCGCTATTACCGCTCGCGCCAATACGACCGCAGCCGCAACGCCGCCTTGGTCAATGGCCAACTGTCGGTGTATTACTTCAACAACGACTCCACGGCAAACCGCTTCTTGGTCGCGAGCCTGTCGTCGTCGGAAATGCAACCCAACCTGGTGCAGCTGCTCGGCATCCACGACGACAGCAACCCCCTGCAGGTGAGCGACGGCAACGCACATCTGAAGAACTCGCGGAACTACGATGTCTCGGCATTCTTCTACGCTGTCTTCCCGCAGACGCAGAACTCAATCAACGGCGGCGCCAAATGGAGCGTCACGCGAAACGCACAGGCCACTTCCGTGGTCTACGACAAGACGACGGGCATCACCCACTCGCGACCAGAGAACATCAACGGCAACTGGGATGCCTCGATCCAAGCCACCTACGACTGGCATCCGCTGACGAAGCACAAGGAGTTTGGCATCACCCTGTATGGCTCTACCTATTACCGCCACAGCGTGGACCTCAAGCAGACGGCCGGAATGGACAGGGGGCGCAGCACTGTGGACACTTGGGAGAACAGCTGGCGGTTGGCCTTGGGCTACTCCAAGGGCGAGAACAGGGTGGACATATTCGGAGGATTCAGCAACCAACACGTGACGGGAAGCCGCGAGGACTTCTCCAAGACCAACGCTTGGAACAACAGCCTCGGACTCAACGCCACATGGCGGCTGCCTTGGCACCTGAAATTCTCTACCGACATCACCAACTACATCCGCAGGGGCTACAACGACAAGGCGATGAACGACAACGAGTGGGTGTGGAACGCCCGACTGACACGACTGTTCCTCAAGGACAAGCTCTCAGTCTCCATCGACGGTTTCGACATCCTCGGCCAATTGAAGACCACACAATACACCCTCAACGAGCAGGGACGGACTGAGCAATGGACCAACTCACTGCCCCGCTACTTGATGCTCCACGTGGCCTACAAGCTCACCTTGGGAATGAAAAGAAATTAGAGACAGCAACAAGTTGGGCATACGGCAAAACAGTGAATCGCGGATCATGAATGGCCAGATTGCCAACCGAACGTTACAAAAAGATAAATATATACTTTTTTTAACCGTCAACAGCGGAAAAGTGGGCTACGAATTTTGCCGTACACAAAGAAAATCGTATCTTTGCAGTGTATAAGAGGCACGTCGCCCCCACCGCGCAAGAATGGGCTGTGCTGACCGAATGCCTCCAAGCGGCTGCATGCCGCCACTTCTACGACAATGTTCGAGATAACATTCAGTTATTAAAGATTTAGTATAAAAAAAGATTGTTAGTTTATAATTTTATTATACAATGGCAGTAAGTTATAAAGATTTAGGTCTCGTCAATACGCGCGAGATGTTTGCAAGAGCCGTCAACGGCGGCTATGCAATCCCTGCATTCAACTTCAACAACCTTGAGCAGCTTCAGGCCATCATCACAGCCTCTTCCGAGCTCCGTTCGCCGGTGATTCTCCAGGTTTCAAAGGGCGCACGCAACTATGCCAACCCCATCCTGCTCCGCTACATGGCAGAGGGTGCCGTGGAGTTTGCAAAGTCCTTGGGATGCAACCATCCTGAGATTGTGCTGCACCTCGACCATGGAGACAGCTTCGAACTCGTAAAGAGCTGCGTGGACATGGGCTTCTCTTCGGTGATGATCGACGCTTCTTCCAAGCCCTTCGATGAGAACATCGAGCTGACCAAGAAGTGCGTGGACTACGCCCACCAGTTCGACGTGACGGTTGAGGCAGAGTTGGGCGTTCTCGCAGGTGTTGAGGATGAGGTCTCTGCTGAGGAGTCTCACTACACACGCCCCGAGGAGGTCATCGAGTTCAGCGAGCGTTCTGGCTGCGACTCCTTGGCTATCTCCATCGGCACTTCCCACGGTGCTTACAAGTTCAAGCCCGAGCAGTGCACACGCGACCCGAAGACTGGTCGCCTCATTCCTCCTCCATTGGCCTTCGACGTCCTGGAAGAGATCGAGAAGAAGCTCCCCGGCTTCCCCATCGTGCTCCACGGCTCTTCTTCTGTTCCTCAGAAGTATGTAGACATCATCAACAAGTACGGAGGCAAGTTGCCCGACGCTGTTGGTATACCCGAGGAGCAGCTCCGCAAGGCTGCCAAGAGTGCCGTTTGCAAGATCAACATCGACTCCGACTCCCGTCTGGCTTACACAGCAGGTGTGCGTGAGACACTGGCCCTGCATCCTGAGTACTTCGATCCTCGCCAGTATGGCAAGGTGGCTCGTGCCTACATGACAGACATGTACAAGGAGAAGATCACCGACGTGCTCGGCTCTGACCACAAGCTCGTCAACTGCGACTAATCTTCCTGCATCACAAGGAAACTAAATAAGCGGAATCCCACGCGGGGTTCCGCTTTTTATTTTTTTAGAATAAGAAAGAGGATGCATCTATCCTGCGCATTGCAGACCATTACGCTCCGCCCACACGAGGCGCGCACCTGCTGTCAGCCGATTGCGTTCTTCCCTCCTACTTCTTCCCTCTTTTCACTTTCAACTTGGGAGCGGATTTTGGGGGCGCCCATTTCTCCACGATGTTGTAATCCACGGGTGACTGTTCCAAGTCTATTTCCATAATATCGAGAATCTCCTTCTGGCGCATGGGAAACTGGGGCGATGGCAAAGCGATGGCCTCAACCTCCACCATCCCGATGCCCTGCGCTATCATGCCCAAGGCTCTTGCGGCAGCATAGCTCAAGTCGATGATCTTTCCCCGGCCGTACGGCCCGCGGTCGGTTACGCGCACCTCCACTTGGCGGCCATTGGCTAAATTGGTCACACGAAGCCTTGTGCCAAAGGGATATTTGCGATGGGCGCAGGTGAGCGAGTCGTGATGGATGCGCTCACCGCTGGCCGACCTTGCCCCCGTGGCCCTACGGGAGTAGTAAGTGGCCTTACCGCGCTGTTTTTGTCCCCAAACGGGGCAACAACTGAGGAGTGCAAAGCCTAATATCAAGAGCGCGTATACTTTCAAAACAGTTGGAGTTTAGTTCTTAATCATACATCATGAACGCTAAAAGATTGATATTATTGTATTTAGACTGCACTTTTCCGCTTCCGCCTACGAAATGCCATCCCTCGGGACTCTCCATCGACAAGCTATGAAGCCCTTTGAGGCCGAGTCCACATCGGCCGGCACAAGCCCTATTTTACCGTTGGGATACGGAACTCGGACACCTTGGAGATGGACTTTCCACCCTGTATGACGCTCACGCAGATGCGTGCCGTGCCGGACTTCAGCCTGTTGTCGGCCTTCAAGAGCGCAGTGTAGCGGATTCCTTTGCCTGGGGCAAGGCTCTCCACATGCATGTTGGGCGAGATGAAGACGTGGCGGTTGCCTGTGGTCTCGACCACTGTGGGCACCAGGTCGGTTAGGGTGGTCTTGCCGCGGTTGACAACCTCGAAGATGACCTTGCAAAGCTCGCCACGCTGTATCTTGCCGTCCTGGTTGTCGTCAACGAAGCGCGCGTTGCGGATCTCTATGTCGGGAGCGTAAGTGTAGCCCTGTGCAAGGTTCTCCACCGACGAGTTCAAGGGCATGGTCTCCGTAGGCCGCTGTGCGCTGTAGTCGCCAGTGTAGTCAGAGCCATTGAAGTCGTAGATGCGGTCGTCACCACTGTTGGTTGCGTCGAAGCCGCTGGTATAGTCGTCAGAGTCCCTGCCACTGTTGTAATTGTAGGTGTCGGAACTGTTCTTGCTGTAATTGCCGATTCGGTCGTAGTTGTAGTTGTAATCAGGAGTAGCCTGCTGGCCGTCCTGCTGCATGCGGCGCTGTTTCACAGCCTCGCGATGCTCCACCATTTCGTCGTGGGCACGCTGGTCGGCGCTATTGCCAATGGCTGCGCCCACGGCAGCACCACCGATCATGCCAACAAGGGTGCCAATGTCCGACCCGCGGGGTCCATCGCTGATGCCACCGATGGCGGAACCCAAGATGCTGCCAATGGTTGAACCGGTGTAGGCACCAGCGCCAGCGTAGGTGTCGCATCCACTGAGAACCAATAGCCCACTCAAGGCAAAAATCAAACTCTTATTCATAACCTCTATCTTTAAGTCTACATTATCACACTTGCAAAGATAAGACAAAAAACGCAAAGCGTATGGCAAGTTTCCCTACTTTAACATAGGGAAATCCCTATTGAGATGGGATTTGTGAGTGATATGCCGGCCTTTGCCCCCCCAAGCCCCTCCCGACTAAAGGCGGGAAACCAGAACCCAAGCAACAGGACCGTGCGGGTAGAGTTGGCACCAATCCCAAAAGGAAGTTCGACCGGTTTCCATTCATCCGCACATACAGCGAAAGTCCGCTTTTGCATGGTGCGTCGGGAACCATGCCCCATCAAAAAACCCCGCAGGGATGCTGCGGGGTTGGAGAGGTCTTTCTCTAATGATTCGATAATATTGTTCCAATAAAATTATTTTCCCTCTGCGATGCATTCCACCTCAACGAGTGCATGCTTGGGAAGGGTTTTCACGGCGATTGCGGAGCGTGCGGGGAACGGCTCGCTGAAGAACTGGGAATACACCTCGTTCATGGCAGCGAAATCATTCATGTCGGACAGATACACCGTGGTCTTGACCACGTTGCAGAGGTCGAGTCCCGCCTCCTTGAGTATGGCCTGGGCATTGAGGATGCTCTGCCGGGTTTGTTCTTTTACTCCGCCTTGTGGAAACTCTCCCGTTGTCGGATCGATGGGCAACTGGCCAGAGGCAAAGACAAATCCACCGGCGCAAATGGCCTGGCTGTAGGGGCCAATGGCCTTGGGAGCTTGAGGGGTTGAAATTGTTTTCATGAGTGAGATAATGGGTAAGTTGGGGTATGAAATGTTCTCCACTAAGGGGAGCAGTAATTTTCTCTCTGCTAAATGACTGAAAGGGCGCGACACGGCGACACCGTCGCGTCGCGCCCTCGTGATATGGGGTTTAAGTTTGTGCTTTAGACAACGCCCTGGGCGAGCATAGCGTTGGCCACCTTCATGAAGCCGGCCACGTTGGCACCCTTCACATAGTTGATGTAGCCGTTGGGTTCCTTGCCGTAGGTCACGCACTGCTCATGGATGGAGTGCATGATGTGGTGCAGCTTCTCGTCTACCTCCTCCTTCGTCCAGTGCAGACGGATGGAGTTCTGGGTCATCTCAAGGCCGCTGGTAGCCACGCCACCTGCGTTGACAGCCTTGCCCGGAGCGAAGAGCACCTTGGCAGCGAGGAACTTCTCCACAGCCTCGGCCGTGCAGCCCATGTTGCTGACCTCAACGGCAGCGATAGGCTTGGTGGCGATAATCTTATCGGCATCCTCACCGTTGAGCTCGTTCTGAGTTGCGCAAGTGAGATAGATGTCGGCTTTCTGGTTCCAGGGCTTCTCACCCTTGAAGAACTTGGAGCCGGCGAACTTCTGTGCGTAGGGCTCGCAAATGTCGTTGCCGCTGGAACGGAGCTCAAGCATGTAGTTGATCTTCTCCTCGTCGAGGCCTGCGGGATCGTAGATGTAGCCGTCGGGGCCGCTGATGGTGATGACCTTGCCGCCGAGCTGGGTAGCTTTCAGAGCTGCGCCCCAAGCCACGTTGCCGAAGCCGGAGATGGCGATGGTCTTGCCCTCAAGGGTCTCGTTGCGGGTCTCAAGCATCTGCTTGACGAAGTAGAGGGCGCCAAAGCCTGTTGCCTCGGGACGGAGGATAGAGCCTCCCCATTCCATGCCCTTGCCTGTCAGCACGCCCTGGAACTGGTGGGTGAGTCTCTTGTACTGGCCGAAGAGGTAACCAATCTCACGGCCGCCCACACCGATGTCGCCTGCGGGAACGTCCTCGTCCGGACCGATGTAGCGATAGAGCTCGGTCATGAACGACTGGCAGAAACGCATCACCTCTGCGTCGCTCTTGCCGCGGGGAGCAAAGTCGGAACCACCCTTGGCACCGCCCATGGGCAGGGTTGTGAGGGCGTTCTTGAAGGTCTGCTCGAAGCCGAGGAACTTCATGATGCTGAGGTTGACTGAGGGATGGAAGCGCAAGCCACCCTTGTACGGGCCAATAGCGCCGTTGAACTGCACGCGGTAGCCGATGTTCACCTGCACGTTGCCCTGGTCGTCGACCCATGGCACACGGAACATGTGCACGCGCTCCGGCTCTACGAGACGCTCAATGATGTGAGCCTTCTCGAACTCGGGATGCTGGTTGTAAACGTCCTTGATTGAGTAAAGCACTTCTTCCACGGCCTGCAGGAATTCTGCCTCGCCCGGATGCTTGCGTTTAAGCTCTTGAAGAATTTTTTCAACTTCCATAGTAATAACTATTTAAATTTAAAGTAAACTTCTGGTTGGTTGCGGTTTTAAGTCCTTGTTATATGGCATTCTGTCATAAAGACGTGGCAAATATAGTTGTTATTTTCTATACCACCAAGGATTTTCTGTTAAAAAATACTTAATCAATATCGTTTTGTTTCTCCGCCTCTTCCGGCAGCAAGACTATTCCTTCTTGTTTCTTCCCATCCATCAACGATTTAAGCGGTTTTGGGAATCTGACGTGGCGCAGGTGGGTGGTCGCCTCCACAGCCGTCATGCTGTCGAGGATGTCCCTGCGCAGCATGCCATTGCCGGTGTTGAGATCCACCGTGAAGTAGCCCACTCCGAAGCTGGTGAGGTTTTGGAAGAAGTGGGTGCCTTGGCTGGGGTCGACATGGTAATGGGGCAGGGCGACCTCCACGATGATGCTGGCCGCCGAGATGTCGGGCCACTTCACAGGAATGCCAAGCCAGGGGTCGCTGGATCCCCAACGGCCGGGGCCGACGAGGATGTAGCTTTGCTGGCGTTCGAGGAAGCTGCGGTTGATGGCCTCAAGCTCGCCCACGATCTGCGGGTTCTCGGCGGCGTTGTAGTCGTCGGTCATCTTGACGTAGACCACATCGGCCACATCCTCGGAAATGCCGTGCCCCAAGGAGTTGTGGGAGCGCAGCAGGCACCGGTCGTCGCTGATTTTGGTAATGTCCTCGTCGAGCATCTGCTTGGCGTCGACGATGGGCCGTATCTGCAGTAGGCAGAACTCGCCCGAGCGGTCGGCGCCAATGTTGCAGGCGAACTCTATCTCCACGGGGCGGCGCATGGCGTCGGCTCCCAGCCTCATGGCCATCTGCATGAGCTGGGGCAGCGGGAACACGCCCTGCTGCAGCACGCCCTTGAAGGTGATGAGCTTGCGCCCGCCGGGATAGATGCCGTCGCGTATGATGTCGTCGTTGGCGTCGTAGGTGGAGGCGATGAAGTTGAGGGTCTGGTCCCGCTCGGCCTCCCTCACGCTCAGCCTGCGGATGTTGAAGCCGTCGTCGACTTTGAAGTCGTTCGACACATGGCTCAGGTCGAGGGCATAGAACTCCTTTTGCGTGTCGCGGAGGGCGGAGCCCACCTCAGAGGTTTGCAGCACGTGGGTGGGATGGTAGGGCGAGAGGCGGAGCGTCTGCCCGCCGTCGACGATATACTTGCCCAGCCCTAAGGCCAGCGATGCGATGCCCTCCTCGGCCTTCTCCTTTCCGATGGGATAATAGTTGAGCGAGCGCAGCACGCCGGAGATGTTGGGATAATAGTGGCTGCCATGGGTGTTGCCCACCACCTCCTGCAGGATGACGGCCATCTTCTCTTGGTCGATCACATTCTGGGTGGCCGTCATGTATGCCTTTGAGTCGCGGTAGTAGACCGAGGCGTAGACACTCTTGATGGCGGCGGCGAGCATCTGGAGCATGGCGTACTTGTCTTCCACGTAGGGAATCATATAAGTGGAATAGATGCCGGCGAAGGGCTGGTAGTGGCTGTCCTCAAGCAGCGAGCTGGAGCGTATGGCGATGGGACGCTTAACGGCTTGGAAGAACGTGAAGAAGTCGTCGATGAAGGCGTCGGGCAGTTGGGCGCGGAGGAAGTGTCTCAGTATCTCCTCGTCGGGGGCGTCGCTCAGGGCAATGTCGTAGAGGTTGTTGTTGTCCATGAACTCATCGAAGATGTCGGTGCACAGCACGAGGGTCTTCGGGATGCGCACGGTGACGTTGTCGAACTGGCCCATTTCGGGATGCCGCTTGATGATGTTGTCGAGAAAGGCCAGGCCGCGCCCCTTACCGCCCAACGACCCCTCGCCGATGCGGGCGAAGTGGCCATACTGGTCGTATTTGTGGCGGTCGAACTCAGCCACGACGCCGATGTTCTTCATGTGGCGGTATTTCACGATGGCGTCGTAGATGATCTTGCGGTGGCCGTCCACGCTTTGGTATTTCTTCCACGTGATGTGCCTCAGAAAGGCCGACACGGGGAAGATGGCCCTCGCGGAGAGCCAGCGGCTCACGTGGTTGCGCGATATATGGTAGAGCATGGAGTCGTTGGGAATCTTGAACACATTGTCCTGCAGCTCCTTCAGGGAGTGGATGCGCACGACCTCCTTTTTGGTCTTGGGGTCGCGGAAGATGAAGTCGCCGAACCCCATGTGCTCTTCGAGGATTCGCCTCAGTTCGATGCTCATGGCCTTCGACTGCTTGTCCACGAAGAGGAAGTGCTCACTGAGCGCCTTCTGCCTATTGTCGGCCTCGGAGCTCTCCATGATGAGCGGCACAAACTCGTCCTCCTTGCGTATGGCGCGCAGCAGCCTGAAGCCGGCGTCGGGGGCCTTGTCGGTGGTCACTCCCCCACCCTGCATGGAGGGCTGGGGCGAGGAGGCCGTCATAGGGAAGCGGGCGTCGGAAATCACGCCCAGCACGTTGTCCTTGTATCGTTCATACACCTCGATGGCCTCCTCGTAGTTGCGGGCCAGCACCACTTTGGGCCGTCCGCGCATGCGCAGCGTGGCCTCGTGGCGGTTGAGGGCCTCGGTGGCGAAGTTCTGGCTCTGGTTGAGGATGTAGCTGTATAATATAGGTAGGATGCTGCTGTAGAAACGGATGGAGTCCTCCACGAGCAGGATCATCTGCACGCCCTCGCCGATGTCGTGGTCAAGGTTCATCTTATCCTCGATGAGTTTGATGATGGAGAGGATGAGGTTGGTGTTGCCGAGCCAGCAGAACACATAGTCGAAGCTGCTCATGTCCTCGTCCTTCATGCGCCGTGTGATGCCGTGGGAGAAAGGCGTCAGCACCACGCAGGGAATCTTGGGGAACCGCTGCCTCACGGCTCGCGCCACGGTGAAGGCGTCGTTGTCGGCATTGCCCGGCATGCATATCACCAAGTCGATGTTGGTGGTCTGCAGCACTTTCTCCGCCTCGTCGATGGTCGAAACCTGCGTGAACGTGGGCGGATAGCGCAGTCCAAGCTCCACATATTCATTGTAGATTTTCTCCTCCACGCGCCCATCGTCCTCGAGCATGAAGGCATCGTAGGGATTGGCGACGATGAGGACATTGTAGATGCGGCGCCGCATGAGGTCGACAAACGTCACATCCTTCAGATAAAAATTGGCCCACTGGGCGGGCAGTTCTTGTTCCATGATTCAGATAGTAGTGTATGGCGGCAAAGTTAGCGCAAAGGTTCGAGAACACAAAGAAAATGCCGTACTTTTTTATTGGGCGGATTGGAAAAACAGGCTGACGCGATCCCTACAACTCCAACAAAACTTACAAAGTTTACTTCAGGATTGAGACCCGCTGCCCGGGAGTTCCGCTGCCCTCAGCGGATAATACGCAGTCACAAGAGATTTTTGGTTCAATGGATATTTTCCGTGGATTGGATATGTTGTTTCATTTCGTATCGTATAGCCCTGACTTCGCTAATGAATAAATGGTAATGGAAAATCATGGACAGGCTTACCTCCAAAGGAGTGGTTCTGAAGTGACGGGGTAGCCGTCGAGCTTGCTCGTAAGGCTACTCCGTCA
>SAMEA3663103__coassemble_528_pt1 | contig 16505 bp, 9 predicted proteins | sample SAMEA3663103__metabat2_high_PE_013 | metagenome-assembled genome bin SAMEA3663103 (sample SAMEA3663103) | pig gut metagenome | biome: pig gut; feature: pig-associated habitat; material: faeces | place: France | collected 2012 | reverse complement strand
AAGAGGAAACGCGGTTGATAAAGGCCCAAAGCCCCGCCCCTAACCCCGGCCTGCAAGGGGGCAATCGCCCCTACTGCGGATTTCATGCGGCATCGGCGACCTCGCGCCAGCAATGGCCTCGAAGAGGCTGCCCCTCTCTGCCCCTGGGCAAGCACGGCGCAGCCGGGGTGGCAGTGGCGATGGGCAGGACTCCGCGCGTCTTCGAGGCAAGGAAGACCCAAAAGTCATATACATATATATAATAAGGAAAGGAATCGCTATGTCACCTCTCAAACTTTACCCCAAAAACAACTCGCAGCGCGTGCTTGACCGCATCACCGCCCTGCTCGAAGACAGCGCCATCATCGTCTACCCCACCGACACTTCATACGCCCTGGGCTGCTCGTGTCTGAAAGAACGGGCGGTGGAGCGCATCTGCCGCATCAAGGACATCGACCCCACGAAGCACTACCTCTCCATCGTGGGGCCCGACCTGAGCCACATCAGCGAGTTTGCCAAGGTGGACAACGCCACGTTCAAACTGCTCAAGCGCAACACGCCGGGTCCCTTCACGTTCATCCTCAATCCAAGCAGCCATCTGCCAAAGATCTTCCGCAACCGCAAGCAAGTTGGAATCCGCATACCAGACAATCCCATCGCAAGACTGCTCTGCGAGCAGCTTGGGAATCCGCTGCTCTCCACGACAGTGCCTTTCGATGAGGGAGACGACATGGAATATCTCACCAACCCCGAACTCATCTCCGAGCGTTTGGGCGCCGAGGTGGACTTGGTGATCGACGGCGGTATCTGCAGTGCAGAGCCTTCCACCATCATAGACTGCACCGACGGCGAGCCGGTCATCGTGCGGCAAGGCAAGGGTGAGGTGAGACTCTAACCCGCACCATTCTCGGATTCCGCGCCAACTCCCCGCGGCTTGTCCCGCAAAGGGCAGGCCCCCTGCAGTTGGATGTCCGCCTTGCGCCCTCCCTGCCTCTCTTCTTTCCCCACCTGGCGCTTCATCATGCATTCTGGCTTCCGCTTTGCCAATGCCAATCGCCCAGCGATTGCCAACATTCATCGTAGGATTGGCGTCGTCGGCGTTGTCTGCAGTCCCCATTCATTCGCTCAATCAAATTTCCCGCAGGTTTCGCGGATTGTCAGCTATGGCGTGAAATGCCTTTTCAGAACGTAAATTAAGCCCTTTCAACGAATTGCCCAAATTGCTCGAATGTTCATTCGATTCTATCGATTCATTCGCTGAAAAATCCTCGTTGAGTGTATGAGCGGAGGAAAAGGTCTGCAATTCGATGAATGGATGCTGTCGGTGGATTGTCAATTAAAAAAATAAAAAATCGAGGATAATCTTATAAAGTCTGACATTTTTTGTTATCTTTGCAAGGAGCTTCCGCCATTCCTTGACGGAAACGCACTGGTATCCCATCACAAGGATGGGGCATAGTGGAGGAGTACTCTTATGAAAGCGATAAAAAATTTGAAGCAAGATATTTTATTCCTATTGGTGGTACTGCTGGCATACGCCACCGACATGTCAGCGGCGAAGCAACGCGCAGAGCTGGCCCGGTTCAACCAGCTCAGCGACGCTGCCCTTTTGGCCAGAGGCAAACAGTTGGTGCAGGCCAACCAGGGAAAATTGGCCCTCAGCTGCTTTGAGCTGCTCCAGAACCGGGGCGACCGCGTGAGCCCGCAGCTGCGGGCCGAGTGCGACCACCAGGCGGGACTGGTGTTCTATGCCAACGACAACTACAGCAAGGCCATGGAGAACTTCATGAACTGCATGGACCTCTGCGAGAAGCAGCGCTTGGACAGTCTGTTGGCGCTGACCTACAAGGACATCGGCAACATCTACTCCATGTTTGGCGACTACGACCAGAGCGTACCTTTATATAAAAAGGCCTTGAAGATGGCACGCGCACAGGGCAACCTCTCGCTGGCCAACAAGATGCTCAACAACCTCATCTTCGCCTATCAGCCCAAGACTCCGCTGAGACAATACCGGCAATGGTATAGGGAGCTGTGCAGCCACAAGGAGCAGCGGCCGCGCTACAGATACGACGTGCTGTTGGCAGCCGGAGTGATAGAAGACTACGCCAAGAACATGCCCGAGGCCATTAGGCTTTACAAGCAGGCCGCCAACTACGCCTCTACCAACGGTCTGGGGCCGCTCGACATCGCCAGCGTGAACGGCATGCTGTCGGACGCCTTCTCCAGCATCGGGAGGCGCGACTCGGCCTTGGCCTATCTGAAGAGAAACCTCCAGTTGGCAGAGGAGAACAATATACCGCCCCTAAAGGTGAGCTGCTACAGGGCACTCTCGGAACTCTACCAGAGCACCGACCGCTCCAAGGCCCTCGACTACAAGCAGAAATACCTGCTGCTGCGCGACTCCATCTTCAACATGAACGCACTGAGCGAAATCCAGAACGCCCTGTTCTTCCACGAGATAGAAAAGAATCTCAACACCATCAAGGGGTTGAACAAGACCAACCAGGACAGTCTGAAGACCATCAGCAACCAGCAGGCCATGCTCGTGGCGCTGACCCTCTGCGCCATCGTCTTCCTGACCCTCTTGGCCATCACATGGAGGCAGAAGCGCAAGCTGTCGAGCGCCTACCACAGCCTGTTCAACAAGACCCAGGAGAGCATACAGCACGACAAGGTGATCACCCGCCAGCTGGACGCCATGGACAAGTCAGACCGCAAGAAGGACAGCAACGTTCCTCCCGTGGCTCCTCCCAAGAAGGAGCCAGATGAGACGGAAAGGGAAGTGAGGCTGAAGCCGGAGGTGCCGGTGGTGATGCACGACAAGGTGAGGACAATGCCCAACGCTGAGCAGCAGAACGAACTCTTGGCCGCCATCCTGCAGGTGATGGAGAACACCGACGCCTATTGCGATCCAGAATTTGGAATAGAGAAGCTCGCCACGATGACCAACTCCAACTCAAGGTATGTGTCGCAGGTGATCAACGAAGTGTACGGGATGAACTTCCGCGCTTTGGTGAACGACTTCCGCATCAAGAAGGCCATGATAAGGATGAGCGACACCGAGAACTACGGCAACCTCACCATCCGCGCCATAGCGGAGAGCGTGGGCTACAAGTCGCAGGCCAACTTCATCAATGTGTTCACCAAGATTACGGGGTTGAAGCCCTCCACCTATCTGAAGTTGTTGAAGGAGAAGCAGCTGGACAAGGCCAGCTGATTCGCTTGCAATTCATCTTTTGTGTTCGCCGCGCGGCCTTTAACCTTTAAATGGTCGAACATTTCTTTGTGGCTGCTCAATTCGCAGCCGTTGGATGCACGCCTTTGCAGCCTTGCGCAGATGCCCGCATTCGTGTCCCTCTTTTGGCGCGATTGCCCTCCCCCTGTGGAGGAGTTGGGGGTGTCCCCCTATGCTTGCGGTTTTGGATGGTGGGCCTTTTGGAAGTCTTCGCTATAATTACTATTTCACGAATAAGTAATTAATAATGTGTATTCTCCAACCTTTTGTTGCAGACTTTTCTTATTTTTGCAACTATAACGAGAGTACATCATTTTTATTAACGAATACTAAGTAACTTTTGACATCTATGGGAAGAAAACTACTTTTCCTGACAGCCCTCGCAGTTTCAGCCATGAGCGGAACGCAGGCTGAAGCGCAAAATCTGTCGAGCAGGTCGGCGGCCAAAGCCCCCGCCAAGACCACAATGGGGTTCCACGCCCAAAAGAAAGGCCCGGTGGGGCAACTGATGCGCGCGGGCTCTCCTACAGACTACGGCACCCCCGTAGAAGTAATCAACGAGGACTTCTCCTTGATGACCGCTGGCACCTACGGGCAGCCCGACTCCACCGTCACGCTCACCTCAGATGAAATTTCAAAGTATCCGTTCTGGATCAACATGCTTCCCGAGTTCACCCACCAGCCGGGCTGGGGCGGCCACTTCCTGTATCCTGCCGGCGGATGCGTGGCAACGAGCTACAGCGACGGCGGAAACCTCAACACGCCGATGCTCGACTGCAGCGCCAACCAAGGCGTGGTGTTCCTTGAGTTCAAGGCCCGCACCGACCAGGGCGTGGCATCCCAGCCCATCCTCGTGGAGGGGGCTGAGACCTACAACATGTCTCCCTCCTGGGACCAGCTGGGCAGTGTGTTGATCAGCGACGTCTCGCCCGAATGGAAGACCTACACGCTCAAGTTCTATGGCGCCGGCCCCTACACGATGTTCAATCTCGTGAAGCAGCAGATGTCCCAGGGCGAGGAGGTGCGCCGCGTCTACTTTGACGATGTGCGTGTCTACACCATCAAGCCTTTCATCGCCATGCCCACAGCCCTGCCCCACACCGACTACGAGGGCGAGAGCTTCACGGCCCACTGGACAAAGGTGGACGGTGCTGTGAGCTACCGCCTCAATGTCTACAGCAAGGATGTTACAGGCGACGATCCCTTCAACCCGCAGACTACAGTCAACTATCTGTTGCAGAACCAGACCGTGACCGACACCGCCTACACGGTGGACGGCACTGAGTCGGGCAAGACCTACTATTATACTGTCCAGGCCGTCAACGCCGATGGCAAGGTGTCGTTCGAGTGTCCCGAGATGGAGGTCTACGACCTTGTGCCCCCCATGATGGAGGATGCCACTGTGGCCGCCGACAGCACCTACACCGCCAAGTGGAGCGTTGTGCCTTCGGCAGAGGTGTACAACTACTGGGCCTACTATCAGTGCGTGGCCACCCGCACGGGTAAGTTCGAGGTGACCAACGAGCCCCTCATGGGCCTGCAGATGGCTGACGGCTCTGAGATCACCTGGAGCCTCGACGACCCCACTTTCTATTCGTACGACAACTATGTCATCCAGCCCTTCCAAAAACAGGCCGGCTGGATAGCCAAGCAAGGCATACCTTTCCCCGACTGCGTGAGCGTGGACGGCTTTCAATACATCTACAACCATGCCGACGCCGGCCTCGTATCGCCCGAGCTGGACCTCTCCAAGGATGGGGGCAAGGTGTCCGTGAAGATTGACCTCAGAGGCGCCACTGCCGACGTATATAACAATGACGGCGAGAAGGAGACCCGCACAACGCAAGCTGCCTTCGCCCTGTTCAACTATGATGAGAACACCGGCGACTACAAGCAGGCCGAGCTCATCTACGACAAGAACCTCTCCGACAGCGAGTTCAAGACAAGCACCGTCACCTTCACCAAGGGAACAAGCCGCTCCAAGATCGGCATCTACGCCGTCTACTCCCCAGAGCACCTCTACATGAGGAATCTTGTGGTGAGCCAGAACTACAACGCCGGCGAGAGCCTGAACAGCCCGTTCTACTACGGACGCTACGTGCAGGGCAACGAGACAAGCGTGAAGATCCCGCAGTTCGCCGTCACTTGCCCCATCACCCACAAGGTGTCGGCCGTCAAGACCAACCCCACCACGCGTGAGCAGAAAGAGAGCGACTTCTCCAACACCAAGCAGGTGGACAACGTCTACAACAGTGTGGCACAGGTGTCGCTGACCGACTCGCCCGTGCAGGTGCTGGACGGCAAGCTCGTGGTGAAGGGCAACGAGCCCGTGAGCGTCTACACCCTCAACGGCACACTCGTATACAGCGGCAAGCCCATGGGCGGCGCCCTGACCGTTCCCGTGCAGGGCGGAGCCTATGTCGTCAAGACTGGCAAAGAGAGCGTAAAGGTGGTGTTCTAAGCCGATACGCTGCCGAAAGGACTCCGAAGTCTTCGACAAGCTGAATGGACGGAGCCAAGCCTGCTTGTCTCTCTGCCATGGAGAGAAGACGAAGGATGAGAAGCAAATCAACTGATAGTTCCCGTTCGCTCCTCGTGGGGCTGAATCTCCAGTCCCCGAGGGCGAACGGATTTGTCCTAAATCTACTAATTCACAACCAAACACATTGTTCATTATGAGGAAACAACTACTCTGCTGTCTTTCCTTGCTGGCTTTCTCACTAACGATGAACGCAGCGCTGCCGGGCGACAACCCGACGGAGAGAAAGACCGTGAATCTAAACGAGGACAAGGGCGTGCTGATGTATGGAGCCACCATGCTCGACGCCACAGGCCCCGCCCATTATGTGAAATTCTATAGCAAGAATGGATACGGACTGACACAGATTGCCGAAGTAGACCCCGACGACGACGGCCTGCACTTGGTGAAGCTGAGGTGCGGCGCACTTTGCGATGGCACTTACTATGGCTACATCTGCCGCGTGTTCTCCTTCCTAGACCAGCCCGACAGGTTTGTCTCCATCGACTTTAACACAGGCAAGGTGAATGTCATCCACCAGTTTGAGTACACTGACGAGTGGCCCGTCATCTATGAGATGGCCTACGACCATAGCCGCACGACCCTCTGGGCCTTGGCTCGCGGGACAAGAGACTACGCCTCCAGCGACGTCTACCAAATCAACACCAGCAACGGCTCGTTCAAGAAAGTGGCCGAGCTCGACTACTATGCATGGGCCATGGCCGTGGACTACGAGGGCAATGCCTACTTCATCAAGGGAAAGCCCGACGCCAAGAACGAATACTACGAGGGGAGCTACCTGATGAAGACCGACGCCGATGAGGACTTCGCCTCCGTCGACTCCATCGAGCTCAAGGTGGACGGACAGGCTGTCATCCCCAACTTCGACCACTCCATGGACTTCGACCACAACAGCAACCTGCTCTACTGGCTCAGCACGGCCAACGACGGCTACCAGCGCCTGTACAAGATTGACACGAGGAAGAAGACCATGGTGAAGGAGTGCGACATGGTTTACAACGAGGTTGTGGGCCTGGCCATCCCCTACGAGGGAGCCGACAACCGCAACGCTTCCGGCAAGGTGACCAACCTCACCGCCACCGCTCCCGACGACGGCACGCTGAAGGCCTCGTTGCGCTGGACAAACCCCACCGTGAACTGGCGCGGCGACAACCTCAACGAGTTCAAGGAGGTTACCATCAGCCGTGGCACGCGCGACAACGTCGTGGCCACCGTGGCCGGAACAGCCGGACAGGACTGCAAATGGGAAGACACAGCTCCCACGAAGGGCATCGTCACTTATTATCTCACGCCTTACCGTGTAAGCGGCGAGAAGGGCTTGGTCGACAGCGTGAAGGTGTTTGTTGGCCAGGACGCTCCCGGCAACGTGCAAAACCTCACCGCCAGGGCCGAGGGATACAACGTGAGCTTGAAATGGGACGAACCCGCCACAAGCCACACTGGCAAGGGATACGACAAGACTACACTGCGCTATGACATCACCCGCACTCCCGACGGCAAGGTCATCGCCACCGGTGTGACCGGCACCACGTTCACCGACACCGATCCCGACTATTTCGACTACTACACTTACACCGTGACCTCAAAGAACGATTACGGCACGGGCGACAGCGAGAGCGTGAAGCTCTTCGCCGGCAAGGCCTACGAGCCCACTTTCTTCGAGGACTTCGAAACTGCCACAACGGCTGCACGCTGGCAGGCTGTGGACAACGACAACTCCGGCAAGACATTCGCCTACGCCGGCGGCAAGTTTGAGGAGTTCAAGTGCTTCATCGACTATATGGACGCCTACAAGGCCACTGACGACTATCTCTTCACTCCGCCCATCCATCTGAAGGGCGGCCAGACCTATCGCGTCAGCATGCGCGCCTTGCTCAGAGACGTCGAGCAGACCCACGCCTTCAGCTTCACCTACGGCAGCCAGCCCACGGCAGCCGGACAGACGGTCATCGCCAATCACCCGAACCTGACAGCCCGCCAGGACCTCGACGCGCAGGACTTCAACGACCTTTTCACCCCGGCAACCGACGGCGACTACTATCTCGGCGTGCGCTGCCAGAGCGCAACCAAGGTGGCTGGCGACCGCAACATCTACTTTGGCGTGAGAAACTTCAAGGTAGAGCAGGTGGTTGACAACGACATGGCGGCCACGGCACTCACCGTCCCCTACGAGGTGTCGCTCGGCAGCAACCTAAAGGCCACCGTGAAGGTGATGAATGCCGGAAAGAACGGGCAAAGCAAGTACACCGTTCAGATTGTCGACGAGAAGGGCAACATGTGGGGTGCGAAGAATGTGGATGAGGCCATCGCTTCTCAGGCCACAAAGGATGTGGAGGTGGACTTCACTCCCGTGGGCATTGGCAAGACCAAGGTCTATGGCAAGGTGGTGCTTGAGGGCGACCAAAAGGCCGACAACGACATGACCGCCGCGACCGAGACCGAAGTCAGGATGAAGGGCTTGGATTGGAACGTGGAGTGCAACGGTGACGGCAAGAGCCAGTCCACCACTGAGCCCCTGTCTTTCTCCAATCCTTACTCCACCGTGCAGACGGTCTACCTCAACAGCGAGTTGGGCGACAAGGACGGCAGCGTCAAGGGCATCGCTTTTGAGTATGCTCCCAATGACATCAGCGCCGACACCGAGGACTTCAACGTGAAGGTGTACATGGGACAGACCGACAGCGACGACAACTTCACCGACCCCTCCCAGTGGGTGGACAACAATAGCCTGACTCTCGTCTACGACGGCAGCCAGCACGTATCGGCCGGCACCGACACAAAGATGCTCAAACTCGAGTTCAGCCAGCCATTCGAGTATGACCACACCAAGAACCTCCTCGTGCAGGTTTGGAAGGATGGAGCAACATCCGAGATGTTCCCCGCCCTGTTCAACATCTACAAGTCGGCCAACTGGGAGACACACATGCTCCGCTATGCCGGGCGCTCGGCTTTCGACTTCGAGGCGACATCCTTCGCAATGGCAGGCAAGCCTGTAGCCTTCTTCTCCATCGATTTCGCCACTGGCCTGAAGACAGTCGTGGCTGGTGATGGCTTCGTGGTAGACCCCGCCACCGGTACGCTGACACTCAACGGCAAGGCCAAGAGCATTGAGATCTTCGATATGCAGGGACGCCTCGTTTCGCGCAGCTTTGGCACCGCCCGCGTCCTGGTCAGCGGCATGAGCCGTGGAATGTACATCATCCGCGTCACTGACATGAGCGGCAATGTGTTCTCCAAGAAAACTTTTTTAGGCAAATGAGAAATCAAGCAATCATAAAATTTGCACTCTGCGCAACATCGGCTCTCCTCATGGGAGGGCCGATGGCCGTTGCCCAGAACGTCAGGTTGGGCTATTGCAACGGTGATAAAATCGGCACCGCCCTGCGTCCACAAGGCGAGGAGGGCGCCAACAACGAGCTGAGTGCCGCCGTCAAGATTCCGAAAGAGACTTTGGCAAAATACGTGGGCGACACCATCTACCAGATCAGCTACGCCAACGACACCAAGGTGGGGCAGTTCATGACCGTTTTCATCAAGACCGACCTTGAGAGCAGGACGGGAGGCATCGTGCAGACGGTGACCGGCCACAAGGCCGGATGGAACAACGTCACCCTGAAGACACCCTATCCCATCAAGGCCGACAAGGACATCTACATAGGCTACACCGCCTATCCCAACGCCAGCGAAATCAACGACGCTGAAATCCTCAGCACCGAATACTACCATGGCGGCACACCTGGCGTCAACTGGTACGGACTCAACGGACAGTGGTGGCTGCTGAAGACGGAGTTGGTGGACTACGACTTCTGCATCCGAGCTTATGCTCGCGGAAAGAACATGCCCACCAACGACATTGGCATCGACCGGGTGACGAACTACGACATGGTGAGGCAGAACAAACAGACCACATTGAACCTGCAAGTAACCAATTATGGCGTCGACATCGTCAACTCCTTTGTGGTGGAGGCACAGAAGGACGGAGAAACCTTCGCCTCGAAGACCGTCACCAACTTGGGACTCAGTCCCAACGAGATGACCAGGGTGGAGATTCCCGACATGGTGTTCCCACAGGAGGGCAACAACTATTTCGATGTGCGTGTGGCTCAAGTGAACGGGGCGGACGACAGCGACCCCACCGACAACGCCAAAGGCTCCTACGTCTACTGCGTGCCGCAGGACGCCACCACCTATCCCCGTACCGTGCTCATGGAGGAGTTCACCTCCACGGTCAACGGAGAGTCGCTCGTGGCCGACAGTGTCTACGACCTCGCCGTTGCCAAGCGCAGCGATGTGGTGTGGCTGAAGCACCATCAGAAGAACGATGAGTTCCAACTCGCTTCTGAGGCTCCCTACGACTGGTTCTTCGAGAACTACAACAGCTTCACGCCAGCCCTCATGCTCGACCGCAACATCTTTGAGATTGCTGAATGGCGTGGCCCGGCCTACTTTGTGAAGTACAACGAGCAGCTCGACATCATGCTCGAATCCTCTGCCCAGATGCCCAGCTTCGCCAAGGTGGACGTGGGCGCGACGGTGGACAACGACGGCAAGAACGTGAATGCCACCGTTGACATCGAGTCGCAGGTGCGCGAGATGCCCCGCCAGACATCCCTGCGCCTCACGGTTGTGGCCGTGGAGGACAGCGTTGCCCTCAAGAACGGCTCTGGAAAGGAGAACGGCATCATACGCAAGTATCTCACCGACATTTGGGGAGACGAGACCGACATCACCAGCAAGGTTGCTCAGAAGAGCTATTCGTTCGACGTTGACCCGAAATGGAACATCGAGCACATGAGGATTGTTGCTTTCCTCAACAACTACGACACCACCAATCCGCTCAACTGCCCTGTGTTCAACACAGGCGAGAAACGACTGGCCGGCCTCACGGCCATCCACGCCATTGCCGACCAGCAGGCAGAGAAGGCCTCGCTGAAGCTCGAAGGCAACCAGCTCATTGCCAGCGGAGGCTATCAGATTGCGGGCGTCTACGACATGGCCGGCCGACAAGTGTCTGAGAACAACCTTGGAAAGGGCATCTACTTGGTGAAGCTCTCCAACGGCAAAGACACCCAGACCGTGAAGTTCAACATCAGATAACACTCTGAGCATATAATCAAAAATATAACGAAAATGAAAAAGAACAGAATGAAACGCCTGCTTGCCACCGCGGTGCTGCTCTCGGGACTGTCGCTCACGACAGCCTGGGCGCAACAGACCATGCTGGTCTACTCCATCGATGGGAGTGAGCTTGCGAAGTACAGTCTGACAGGCTCCACGAGGATTACCTTTGGGGAAGACAAGATGACTGTCAAGGAGACCGACCAGAAGTCAGCCTCTTTCAGCCTTGGCCAAGTGCGCTGCATCAAATTTGAAGACCCTACCGCCATTCAGGGGGTCACCACCAACAACAGCCGGCTCACAGCCAGGCTGAAAGGCGACCTCCTCTTCGTGGAAGGCTTTGCCGGCGAGACTGCCGATGCCCGCATCGTTGGCCTGAACGGGGCCATGGCGATGCGACTGGACCACTTCAATGGCCAGCCCATCAACGTTGGCTCACTGCCGCATGGCATCTTCATCCTCAGAATAAAGAATCTGTCATTTAAATTCGTAAAATAAGCAAGCAATGAAAAAGATAATCGCAACCTTAGCACTGTGCGCAGCCTTTGCCAGCACTTATGCACAATCGGTCAACCGCATGGTAATCGTACCTAAAGGTGGCTATTCCCAGGGATATGTCATCAACAATGTGGACAGCGCATTCTTCACCTCCGTGGGTCGCGCTGCGGCCGACGTGACCATCAACAAGACCAGCTTCAGCTCCGCAGGCGACACCCTGTGGCTGGCCATCACCCCCACAGCCGACTGCGCGAAATTCCGCATCACCACCGTCACCAAGGCTCGCGCCGACATGCTGGCCTCGCCCGCATCGCTTGAAGCCTATATGGACAATGTGAATGCCCCCGACTACTACCAGGCCTTCACCAACGCCCAGATGACAGGATTCGAGACTCCGTTTGTGGCTGGCTCCACCTACTCCGTGCTCACTCTGGGATATGACAAATACAACACGCCAAGCGAGGTTTCCCGCGCAGACTTCGACACTCCCGCAGCTCCCTATGTCGGCAACCCGAGCGTGAGCTGGACCACCACCGACTCTACGGCGACAACCATCTCCATGCAGTTCACACCCAACAGCGACTGCGCCAGCTACACCTTCTGCCTCTTCGAGGAGGGCCAGGCCGAGCAGCAGTTTGAGCAGTGGGCCCCCATGTTCGGCTTCGCCAACCTCAGCGACATGATCAAGCAGTTTGGCGGCAATCTCTACAGCTCCACCTACACCAACGAATGGACAGGTTTGGCTCCCGGAACCAGATACGACATCTACATTCTTCCCATGGACGCCAACGGGGCCAACGCTCCGCTCATCCTTGCCAAGGCCTCCACGAAGAAGCAGGGCGGCGAGGGCACGGCCACAGTGGACATCACCATCGGCGACTTCAAGCAGTCGGGCAGCAGCTACTATCAGGAAGTGACCTACACACCCAACGACCAGGCCTCGCTCCACCGCGACATGATCATCGCAGCCTCTGCCTACAACACCGCTGAATGGGGCGAAGAGGGTGTCCTCAAGTATCTCAAGGGCGACAATCCCTACGACCCGTACTGGAACCAGTATGGTGTGGACAACGCCACTTGGAACGCCGACCCAAGCACCGCCTACATCGCCTTCTCCATCGCCAAGAACGTCAACGACGAGTGGGGACCCTTGGCCCGCAAGGAGTTCACCACTCCCGCCACACCCTCTGCCGTGGCCCACAAGGCTCCCGCTGTAGGCAGCCGCAAACCGCAGGCTGAGGCCAACGTCTTCGGCAAGGCTCCCCGCTTCAATGGCCGCGCTGTGAACCGTGGTGTCAAGCTCGAACAGAAATAAACATTTCCACCGTGCCCGCCCCCGTTCCTCCAAGTGTGGCGGCGGGGCGGGCCAATATTAACAATTTCTTAATCTTATGAAAAGAATAGACATTCTTGCAACCTTTGTGTTTGCCGCCGCCGTCACCGCCTACGGCCAGCCGGCAGGCGAGATGGTAAAAGGCAAGGCTCTGCCTTTCAACACTTCTTCCACCGACATTGTGGGCCTGCAGGCTCCCCCCGTGGCCAAGGCTCCCGCGGTTCCTTTCCGCGCAGGCTCCGCAGCCCCGACAATGCTCTACGACCAGGCCGACGGCGAGGCCAAGGTCTGGGGATTCTTGGGTTACGACATGCGGTTGGGCACCAACGCCGTGGTGAACTTCACCACCGACGCTCCCAACAACTACGCCATGGTGAAGGACTACAAGCGCGACTTGGGTGTGTCGAAGTACATCACCGCAGCCACGTTTGTCGGTGACCAGCTCTATGGCTACGCCTGCACCTTCTATGGCTTCGGAGCCTTGGTTCCCTACGGTGTGGTGAAGATCGACCCCATAACGGGCGACTACACGCTCCTCTACCAAGTGTCCATGGCCACCGGCCTGCTTCTCAACGACATGACCTACGACCCCGTGACGGAGACCATCTACGGCATCCAGTTCGGTGAAGACATGGAGAACCCCACGAAGAGCTACTCCAACATCTACACCATCGACCCTGAGACAGGCATCGTCGACAGTGTGGCCCGCGTGGACTATCTCCTCTATGCCATCGCAGCCGATGTCACCGGCGACCTCTACGGTGTGGCACGCGACATGACGCTTGATCCCGAATCCACCCAAAACTCCTTCCTCATCAAGATTCCAGCCGAAGACATCGCTGTGGGCGACTATCCCGCAGAGCGTGTGGGCAACCAGAAGCTGGGCTACAACGTCTTCTACCAGCAGAGTATGGAGTTTGACCGCACCACCCACCGCCTGTGGTGGTTTGCCCAGGGACAGGTGGGCAACCCCGCCTTGGTCGAGATCAACTATAAGACGGGACAGGTCAACAAGTCGGCCGTGAGGGAGATGTCCTCCTCTCAGGTTCAGATTGTCGCCCTCGGCATTCCCTACCAGAAGGTGGACAACGCTGCGCCGGCTTCTCCCACAAAGCTCAAGGGTGAGGCCGGAGCCCAGGGAGCCTACTCGGCAACGCTCACTTGGACAAACCCCACCAAGAACTACATGGGCAACGCGCTGGACGCCCTGACGGGAGTCAACATCTATCGTGACGGCGCCAAGGTGGCCACCCTGCCGGGCACGGCCACTTCCTACACCGACAACGCTCTCTCCACAGCCGGCTACTACACTTACCGTGTGGAGCCCGTCAACAGCCACGGCAATGGCGTCTACAAGGAGACTCGCTTCTTCGTGGGCAAGGACCGTCCGGGCCAGGTGCGCAACCTCGTAGCCACCCCCAACGGCACCAAGGCCACGCTGTCGTGGAACTCTCCCGCACAGGGCAAGAACGGCGGCTGGTACGACAAGTCGTCGCTCACCTACAGAGTGGTGCGCATGCCAGGCAACGTGGTCGTCTCCAACTCGGCCGACAGCACGCTGACCGACCAGGTGGACCACTATGCAGGCTACACCTATCTTATCACAGCCATCAACAATGAGGGCGAGGGCGACACCGTGTCCACCGCAGCTCTGCAGTTCGGCCCATCTGTCTCCATCCCCTACACCGACTCGCTCACCACCCAGACGGGATTTGACGAGTGGTCCATCCTCGACGCCAACGGCGACGGCACCACATGGTATTTTGACGCTGGCAACAAGGTGACCAACTACTTCTACTCGCTCAACAGGGCCAACGACTACCTCGTCTCGCCGCCTCTGCTCTTCACCGCCAACAAGCAGTATAAGGCCAGCTACACCTACTGGTCCTCCAACTGGGTGGAGGATGATGCCAACCACACTCCCATCAATGAGAGGATGCGCGTGTATTATGGCGAGCAGCCCACCGTGGCCGGCCTCTCCAACAAGATTGCCGACTTGGGCGAGTTCCACACAGCCAGTGGAAACTACCTCTACGGCAGCACCATCTTCGCCCCGAGCCACAGCGAGGGTACGCGCGAGGGCTATGTGGCCTTCCACGCCTGCTCCGACGCCAACCGTGGCATCATCTATCTCAAGGATGTCGTCATCCGCGAATACAGCGCCACCGACGTGAGCGACAAAGACCTCCACGGCAGCGCCACGGCCAACGTGGGCTACGCCTACTCTTTCGGCGTTGACGTGTGCAACGAGGGCAGCGCTCCCGTGACCGGCTTTACAATCGAGATCCTGGACAAGAACACGGGCAAGGTGGTGGCCAGCCGCAAGGTGGACGAGACTGTGGAGATTGGCGAGACCAAGAACCTCTCCGTGGAGTGGACACCCACCAAGGAGGGCAAATACGAGTTCACCTCGCGCATCGCCTTCGACCAGGACACCTACCCCGCCGACAACATCGGCCAGAAGACGGTGTATGTCACCGTGAGCGGCTCCGAGGCCAAGACATGGCTCACCGTGAACGAGGAGACTCCCGAGATGGGCGGATGGTTCATCCCCTTCAACCTCAGCACGCCATTCACCCAAATTCAGGTCATCTACCTGGAGAAGGAAATGCAGCTGAAGGACATCAAGCTCACGGGCATGCAGTTTGTGTACAACGCACCTGCCACTATGCCTACCACGACGGCCACGGCCACAGTGTCCCTCGCCCCGACAACGGAGAACAACTTCCAGAGCTGGCCTGATGACAGCTACAATGTGCACTTCATCGACGGAGACTTCACCACGGCCTACGAGGGCGACGTCACTCTCCAGAGCGATGTCACCAGCAACCCGCTCATCATCGAGTTTGACACACCTTACGAATACAAGGGCGGCAACCTCATTGTGCAGTTCAACACCGAAGTGGAGACACAGAACGTGCTCAAAGCCGCCGACGCCACGATGCCTTGGTACCATTACTGCGACAACTACAACGACGGCGATCCGCAGCGCTACCGCACGGCCATCTTCCGCGGCATGACCTCTACCGTAGACGTGAACAGGATAGGCTGGAACTACTGGACGCCTTACACGATGTTCTCCTACACTACGACCAACGGTCTTCAGGGAGTCGTCAGCCCGGGCAGCAACGGCATTGACATCCACCAGCAGGGCAGCTCACTCGTTGCCAGCAAGCTGATGGCCGAGGCCGAGCTCTACAACCTCAACGGCACGCTGCTCCGCAAGGCCACCAACACCACGAGCATGAACGTGGCCGGTGTCCACGGACCTTGCCTGTTGCGCTTCACCGCCGACGGCAAGACGGCCACAGTGAAGATTGTGGTGAAATAAACTTTTGGCAGACAGCCATTATCTGGATTCCATCCCACATCCGGGAAAGAAAGGCCAACGTGCCTTCCTTTCCCGGATTTTTTTGTCGGCAAAGGCCACCCTCTAAAGCCGCCCTAACCCCTCCCTACGAGGGGGTAAGGCCCAATCGCCCCCAAGACAGGGCGCTAAGGCGAGCGCCCAACTGCAGATGCCGCATAGGTAGGGTAAGGGCATTTCCTAAAGAATTGTTCGACCGCTCTCCCATGTGCGGCGAATGCCAATGATGCATTATGGGGAGCTGGCCCTAACCCTGCCTACACTGGCTCTGCAATGGGGTGATAGCCCAGCGCCCTCTTGGAGTCAGTGCTTTTGGTGGCTGAAAGCGGCACAGCTGATATTTTCCGTGGAATCATGGTAAGTTTATATGTAAAGGGAAAGGAAAATGGTCATGTCCAGGCTTACGCTCCTACCGGAGCTATGGTTCTGAAGT
>SAMEA3663103__coassemble_511_pt1 | contig 17158 bp, 11 predicted proteins | sample SAMEA3663103__metabat2_high_PE_013 | metagenome-assembled genome bin SAMEA3663103 (sample SAMEA3663103) | pig gut metagenome | biome: pig gut; feature: pig-associated habitat; material: faeces | place: France | collected 2012 | reverse complement strand
CTGCTGCGTGTGAGCGTGCGCGCCGTGGACGAGCCGCAGCGCCCAGCCCTGACACTGAAGCTGCAATTCAATCCCGCCCGCATGGTCTCCACGGGCGCCGAGGTGAGCAAGGATGCCGTGGAGCATCGCCGCTGCTTCCTCTGCGAGGGCAGCCTTCCCGCAGAGCAAATGGCCATACGACAGGACTCCAAGTTCCACATCCTCGTGAATCCCTATCCTATCCTGCCCGTCCACTTCACCATCCCCGCCCTCCGGCACCAGCGGCAACGCATCTTGGAAAACTACCACGTGATGCGCGAGCTATTGGAGCGCGACAGCCATCTGCTCGTGTTCTACAACGGCCCAAAGTGCGGGGCCTCAGCCCCCGACCATCTCCATCTGCAGGCCGGGCGCGGCGGCCAGGTTCCCCTGCGCGACGCCTGGCCCCGGCTGAGCATGCACTTGGAACGAGTGAAAACGATGGACGAGCACAACTTCATCGCCGTCATCACCGACTATCCCTGTGCCGCCTTCGCCATTGTGACCCGCAGCAAGGAGGCCGGCCAGAAACTCTTCGAACGCCTCTACAAGGTGATGGAACACGACATGATGAAGCCCCCGGCCGAGCGCGACGGCTTCGACTACGAGCCCATGATGAACGTCCTGATGTGGCGCGAGGGCGACGACACGGTGAGCGTGGTGTTCCCGCGCAGCAAGCACCGCCCCGGCTGCTACTATGCCGAGGGAGCGGCTAAAAGGCTCGTCTCCCCCGGCGCGCTCGACATGGCCGGACTCTTCATCACGCCACGCCGCGAAGACTTTGAGGCAATGGACTACGGAGAGCTGACCGCCATCCTGCGCGAGATGACCGTCGACCGCGCAACGATGGACCAGATGAAGACCCATCTGGCGCAAAACAGCCGCCAGCCACAGCCCACCGACTGTCTGCCAATGAAGAACCACGAGCCCCACGTGCAGGTGGGCATCGTGAGCGGAGCGAGGCTGCTCTTCCACCTCAACGGCAGCTACCAGGCCAAGGGCAAGGACGCCGGGGGGCCGCAGACCGTGGCCTTTGCCGAGGGAGGCGTCAGCTGGAACGGCAATGTATACCGTGAGCTGGCGTTTGAGCCTAAGGATGACAACAGCTCCTTCTCGCTCGTGGACGTCACCATCGGCGTCAACTTCCATTGGGAGCGCAAGGAGACCCAGACGTTTCTCGGAGCGCTGAAGTTTGTGGTGGAGCAAGGCAAGGTCTTGGCCATCAACATCCTGCCCGTGGAGCGATACCTGGAAAGCGTCATCTCCTCAGAGATGAGCGCCGCATCGAGCCTGGAGCTGCTCAAGGCCCACGCCGTGATCTCGCGCTCCTGGCTGTTGGCGCAGATGCAGAAACGGCAGACCATGAGCCAGCAGCCCGCCACGGGATTCTCCTCGTTTGTGAGAGACAAGCGGCAGCTCATCCGCTGGTACGACCGCGAGGACCACACGCTCTTCGATGTCTGCGCCGACGACCATTGCCAGCGCTACCAGGGCATCACCAAGGAGACCACTCCCAAGGCGCGCGAGGCGGTGGGCGCCACCCGTGGCCAGATCCTCTCCTCGGGGGGGGGCATCTGCGACGCGCGCTTTTCCAAGTGCTGCGGCGGTGCCACCGAGGAGTTCCAATACTGCTGGGAGAATCTTCCCAAACCCTACCTCAGCGCGGTACGCGACAGCAAGGACACCGCCTTGCCCGACCTCACCATTGAGGAGAACGCGGAGAGATGGATACGCTCCAATCCCGAGAGCTTCTGCAACACCACCGACGCCCACGTGCTCAAGCAGGTGCTCAACGACTACGACCAGGAGACAACCGACTTCTACCGCTGGCACGTTGACTATACGCAGGAAGAGCTCTCGGCGCTCATCGAGAGGGCCCTGGGGCTGGACTTGGGCAACATCATCGACCTCAAGGCCGAGGAGCGCGGCAAGAGCGGCCGCATATCGCGACTCCGAATCGTGGGCAGCAACCGCTCGTTCACCATCGGCAAGGAACTGGAAATCCGCCGTGTGCTCTCGCCCACCCACCTCTACAGCTCCGCCTTCGTGGTGGACCGCTTCGACATGGACAAGGATGGAGTTCCAGCCCGCTTCCGCCTCACAGGCGCCGGATGGGGCCACGGGGTGGGACTCTGCCAGATAGGCGCCGCCGTGATGGGAGAGAAAGGATTCAAATATGATGAGATTCTGCTCCACTACTACACGGGGGCCGAACTGAAGAGAATCTATTGAGGCAGGTTCTATAAGTCAGGCCGAGGCCTATTGGCCCCCGCACCCACCTTTTCTCGCCATGGCAGAGTCCAGGCAAGCTTGGCTCTGCTCATTTGGCCTATCGAAAAGGTTGGGCCAGCTATCGGGACCCAAAACGTAAGGCAAAGAGGGAGTGTCGCGGGCAGCGCGACCGAGGAGACTTGACGCTTTTGAGACCGACAGACGCAGAAGACGACCGAAACGACACATATCCGTATCGGCTTGGTTGCTAAACCTGATTTTTAGAACCGGCCTGTATACATAAAGGAATATAGACATTTGCAGACAAAATGATGAAACTGAATTTGAGCAAGCCTTACCTTTGGGTTCCCACGCTATATTTCGCAGAGGGACTGCCCTACGTGGCCGTGATGACCATATCGCTGATCCTCTACAAGCAGTTGGGACTGAGCAATGCGGAAATCACGTTCTACACCTCTTGGCTCTATCTGCCTTGGGTCATCAAGCCCTTATGGAGTCCGTTCGTGGATGTGGTGAAAACCAAGCGATGGTGGATTCTCACCATGGAGGTGCTCATAGGAGCCGCCTTTGGTGGAGTGGCGTTCACCATCCCCACCTCATTCTGGCTGCAGGGCTCGCTGTTCTTCTTCTGGGTGATGGCGTTCTCAAGCGCCACCCACGACATAGCCGCCGATGGATTCTACATGCTCGGACTGAATGCCCACCAGCAGACGTTCTATGTGGGAATCCGCTCCACCTTCTACCGCTTGGCCACCATCTTCGGCCAAGGCGTGCTGGTGATGATAGCCGGCAACCTGCAAGTGCTCTATCGCGGAGCCATATCCTATTCCTGGTCGCTGATGTTCTATCTTGTCACGGGCATATTCCTCGCCCTCTGGCTCTGGCACTGCTTGTCGCTGCCCCGACCCGGCGAAGACAAGAGGCGCAGCGACGCGTCGGTGGGCAGCGTGATGCGCGGGAGCTGGGACACGCTGGTTTCCTTCTTCCAGAAACCCCAATGGCTGGCCGGCATACTCTTCATGCTGTTCTATCGCATGCCCGAGGGACTGTTGGCCAAGGTCTCGTCGCTCTTCCTCGTCGACTCGGCTTCCACTGGCGGCTTGGGACTCTCGCCCCAGGAATATGGTTTGGTGCAGGGCACAGTGGGCGTCATCGGCCTCACCATAGGCGGCATCTTGGGCGGCATCCTCGCCTCGCGCGACGGTCTGAAGAGGTGGCTGTGGCCCATGGTGCTGTCCATCACCCTACCCGACGCTGTATACGTCTATTTGAGCTATGCCCTGCCAAGCGGCCTGTTTGTGGTGAACGTGTGCGTGTTCTTCGAGCAGTTTGGCTACGGCTTCGGCTTCACCGCCTACATGCTCTACCTCATCTATTACAGCCGCGGCGAGTTCAAGACCGCCCACTATGCCTTCTGCACGGCTTTCATGGCCTTGAGCATGATGATACCAGGGCTGTTCGCCGGTGCTCTGCAGGAGATGGTGGGCTACCGCCATTTCTTCATCATCGTGATGGCCAGCTGCGCCGTGACGTTCATCGTCACCGCCTTCTTAAAGATTGACCCCGATTTTGGAAAGAAAGAAAAATGAGCGCATGGCGGCTCCATCGCCATTGCTGCCCACCAATAACACAAAGAGGCGCATCCAAATGTTTGGATGCGCCTCTTTCATATCCCTTCGGGACGGATTGAAGCCCTGCTCAGAGGTCCCAGCCCACAGCCGAGGCGCCGAGCACGGCGGCGCTCGCACCGTCGAGACTGCTGACAAGGAACTTGGGCTTGTCGCGGAAGATGGCCAAGGCATGCTTGCGGTAGCTGCGCTCCAAGGGCTTCATCAGCAGGTCGCCGGCCTTGGTCAGGCCACCGAAGAACACGAACGCCTCTGGAGAGGAGAACGTGGCGAAGTCGGCGCAGGCCTCACCCAGCATCTCACCCGTGAACTCATAAACGCGCTTTGACAGCTTGTCGCCCTTTGCGGCGGCCAGGCTCACGTCGAGCGAGGTGATGTCCTCGGGCTTCATGTCGCGGAGCAACGAAGGCTCAGCCGACTCCTTGAGGAACTCGCGTGCCGTGCGAGCCACACCCGTTGCCGAGCAGTAGGCCTCAAGGCAGCCATTGCGACCGCAGCCGCACGAACGCCCATTCTCGCGCACCATGATGACATGGCCCAACTCTCCGGCGAAACCGTCGCTTCCATAGACAATCTGGCCGTTGATGACGATGCCCGAGCCCACGCCCGTGCCGAGCGTGATCATGATGAAGTTCTTCATGCCACGGGCCACGCCGTAAGTCATCTCGCCGATGGCGGCGGCATTGGCGTCGTTGGTCAGGGCAACGGGCACGCCCAAAGCCTTGGAGAACATGTCGGCCAGCGGCACAATGCCGTCGTGGCCCCACGACAGGTTGGGGGCGAACTCGATGCTTCCCGTATAGAAGTTGCCATTGGGGGCGCCGATGCCCATGGCCTTGATGTTCTCAAGGCCGCCTGTCTGGTCTATGATCACATGCACGGCCTCCACGCAAGCCTTCACATAGTCTTCCACCTTCTCGTAGGCCTGGGTCTTCACGGCTGTTGTAGCCTTGATGTCACCACGACTGTCCACGATGCCAAACACGGAGTTGGTACCACCCAAATCCAAGCCAATCACGTATGGCTTCATTTCTTTATTTGCTTCCATTTGCTAAAATATTATAGTTTTCAGTTTTCTTCGAACTCCAGATTCCATTAGGCAAAGATAATTAAAAGATTTGTAACAGCCAACTCTTTCTCTTTTTTTTTCTTGGCGAACAATGGTTTTCAAGATTTTTCTCCTGATTCGTGTCCATTGCGACCATCAGCGTGCCTTTGTGGCCATGAATCGGATTTGGCCATGAGTTGAATCGGATTGTCAGGGTCCCCATCTTCTGTGACAGCCGACGCACGGTTGTGTGACAGTTGTTCTATTGCTGTGAGACAACTGTCGCGCTGTTGTGTGACAGTTGTCACACATGTTGGGCTGCCTATGCCGACTGTAGTTTAACGTTTTTGGTTGACTACTTTTAGCCTTATTTTTAATGTTAGTTGACCCGGTTAAACATTACTTTTATATTTGGTTGATACATGTTTCTATAAATTAGGTCGAGTCGTATTGGCCCAGCGCCCACCTTTTTCTCGCCATGGCAGAGTCCAAGCAAGCTTGGTTCTGCTCGTTTGGCTTATCGAAAAGGTTCTGCCAGCTATCGGGACTCAAAACGCAAGTTGAAAAGGGAGTGTAGCGGGCAACACGACCGATGGGACTTGACGTTTTGAGACCAATAGATGCAGAAGACGACCGAAACGACAACAGCACTTTATCGATTATTCTACCAGCCCAATTTATAGAGCCAGCCTTTAACAAACGTTATTCCTCTTTATTTTTTAGAAGCCCACATCCATGTTTATCAATAAAAATTAGTAACTTTGCATCCGAATATGACATCTCTTTTTCAAATCGATTTGTTTGCCATGATTCTCAAGGGAATCCTCATTGGCATCATCGCTTCGGCGCCAATGGGTCCCGTGGGCATCCTATGCATACAACGCACACTGAACAAGGGGCGTTGGTATGGATTCGTAACAGGTGTGGGAGCTGCCGCGAGCGACATCGTCTACGCCATGATTACGGGTTTCGGCATGTCGTTTGTCGTCAATTTCATCAACAATCCGAAATACAAGTTCTATCTTCAGATAGCGGGGTCGCTCATGCTGCTCATCTTTGGCATCTACACGTTTATGACCAAGCCCAAGAAGCAGATCCACAAGAGCGCCAAGCAGAAAGGCACCCTCTGGCACAATGGCATCACGGCTTTCCTCGTGACCTTCAGCAACCCCCTCATCATCTTCCTCTTCATGTCCACGTTCGCCCTCTTTGCCTTCGTCATCCCCCATCATCCCTTGGAGATGATACTGGGCTTCGCCAGCATCGTGTTTGGCGCCCTGCTGTGGTGGTACGGGCTGACTTGGCTTGTGGACAAAATACGCAACAAGTTCGACGAGACCGGCATCCTGATCATCAACCGCATCATCGGCACGCTGGTGGTCATCTTCTCCTTGGTGTGCATCATCGGAACGGCATTCAACCTCTATCAGCTGCCCTCGTTCTAACCTCCCCCCTCACGCAAGATTCCACTACATCATGTATATCGCAAAAGAACTCAGAAAGAAATCCATCGCAGAATACCTGCTCTACATGTGGCAGATGGAAGACCTCATCCGGGCCTACGGCTGCCACCTGCCCCTCATCCAAAGAGAATACATAGCCAAGTTCGCCAACTACACCGACGAGCAGAAAGAGGAGGAGACTGACTGGTTTGGCAACCTCATCCGCATGATGAACGAAGAGGGATGCCGCGAGCAGGGACACCTGCAAATCAACAAGGTCATCCTACAGGATATGGTCGACCTGCACCAAAGGCTGCTGCAGTCGGGCAAGTTTCCCTACTACAACGCACAATACTATAAGGTGTTGCCCTTCATCGTGGAGCTGAGAAGCCGCAACAAGCGCGGCGGAGCCCCAACCGAGGAGGAGAGCGAGATTGAGACCTGCATGGACGCGCTCTACGGCAAGATGATGCTCCAACTGCAGCACAAGGAGATCACCCCCGCCACACAGGCCGCGCTGAGGGAAATCACTACCTTCGTCGGCATGCTGAGCGACTACTATGTGAAGGATCGCGACGAGGGACTGAAATTCGACGACGACATGGAGCTGTGACCGCCCGAAGGACAAAACTGGGAAAACGGGAACGGCAAACACAGGGAACGGCCACAGGACAGCCCGACTCTCTTCAAAGATACAAATAATCAATAAAGACATGAATATTTTAGTTACTGGCGCAAACGGCCAGTTGGGCAACGAGATGCAAATCGTAAGCCGCAATTCGAACGACAATTATATCTTCACCGATGTCTGCGAGGGCTACGAGCACCTGGACATCACCGACATCGACGCCATCCGCAAGATGGTGGCCGAACACGACATCAAATGCATCGTCAACTGCGCGGCTTGGACCAACGTGGACAAGGCTGAGACAGCGGGCGACATCGTGGAGACGCTCAACGCCAAGGCCCCCGAGAATTTGGCCCTCGCCATGAAGGAAGTGGACGGACTGCTCATCCATATCTCCACCGACTACGTGTTTGGAGGCGACCCCTACAACACGCCTTGCCGCGAGGACCAGAAAGGAACGCCCACCGGCGTGTACGGGCTGACCAAACTCCACGGCGAAGAGAAGATCATGGCCACGGGAGCCCACTACATCATCTTCCGCACGGCTTGGCTCTACAGCGAGTTCGGCCACAACTTCCTCAAGACCATGCTCAACCTCACGGCCACAAAGCAGCAGCTGAAGGTGGTCTTCGACCAATGCGGCACCCCAACCTACGCCGGCGACCTGGCACGCTGCATCTTCCAAATCGTGGAGAACCGCCTGTTCGAAGGCCACGAGGGCGTCTACCACTTCAGCAACGAGGGAGCCTGCAGCTGGTATGACTTCACAAAGGTCATCGCCGCCTTTGCCGGCAACACATCCTGCGACATCCAGCCCTGCCACAGCGACGAGTTTCCTTCGCCTGTGAGGCGACCCGCCTACAGTGTGTTGGACAAGACCAAGGTGAAGGAGACCTTCGGCATAGCCATTCCCTATTGGATGGACGCGCTCAAGACCTGTATGGACAACATGAAAGCTCTGAAGAAATGAATGAGATAGAACGCAGACGCACCTTTGCCATCATCTCCCATCCCGATGCCGGCAAGACCACACTTACAGAAAAGTTCCTGCTCTTCGGCGGCCAGATACAGGTGGCCGGAGCCGTGAAGAACAACAAGATACGCAAGACGGCCACCTCCGACTGGATGGACATAGAGAAACAGCGCGGCATCTCCGTGTCGACCTCTGTGATGGAATTCGACTACGAAGGCTACAAGGTCAACATCCTCGACACGCCCGGCCACCAGGATTTCGCCGAAGACACCTACCGCACGCTCACGGCCGTAGACTCGGCCATCATCGTGGTAGACTCGGCCAAGGGCGTGGAGGCGCAGACCCGCAAGCTCATGGAAGTGTGCCGCATGCGCAACACGCCCGTAATCATCTTCATCAACAAGATGGACCGCGAGGGCCGCGACCCCTTCGACCTGCTCGACGAGCTGGAGGACGAGCTGCAAATCCACGTGCGTCCACTCTCCTGGCCCATCGGCCAGGGAGCGCGCTTCAAAGGCGTGTACAACATCTACGAGCAGCAGCTCAACCTCTTCACGCCCAACAAGCAGCGCGTGACGGAGAAAGTGGAGGTGGACATCGACTCCGACGAATTGGACCGCCACGTGGGCGAGCGTGAGGCAGGCCAACTGCGCAGCGACCTGGAACTCATCGACGGTGTCTACTCGGCATTCGACGTGGAAGAATACCGCAGGGCCGAGGTGGCTCCTGTGTTCTTCGGCTCTGCCCTCAACAATTTCGGTGTGCAGGAGCTGCTCGACTGCTTCGTGGAGATAGCCCCAAGCCCACGTCCCACCAAGGCCGAGGAACGCTTGGTGCTGCCCACGGAACCCAAGTTCACCGGCTTCATCTTCAAGATTACGGCCAACATCGACCCCAACCACCGCTCGTGCATCGCCTTCTGCAAGGTCTGCTCCGGCAAGTTCGTGCGCAACCAGCCCTATCTCCATGTGCGCTTGGGCAAGACAGTGCGCTTCTCCTCCCCCACCCAGTTCATGGCCCAGCGCAAGTCAACGGTGGACGAGGCTTATCCCGGCGACATCGTGGGCCTGCCCGACAACGGAATCTTCAAGATTGGCGACACGCTGACCGAGGGCGAGGAAATCCACTTCCGCGGACTGCCCAGCTTCTCGCCCGAGATGTTCAAGTACATAGAGAACGACGACCCGATGAAGGCCAAGCAGCTCTCCAAAGGAATCGAGCAGCTGATGGACGAGGGCGTGGCACAGCTCTTTGTCAACCAGTTCAACAACCGCCGCATCATTGGCACCGTAGGCCAACTGCAGTTTGAGGTGATCCAGTATCGCCTGGAACATGAGTACAACGCAAAGTGCCGCTGGGAACCCGTCCACCTCTACAAGGCTTGCTGGATAGAGAGCGACGACGCGGCCGAGCTCGACAACTTCAAGAAACGCAAATACCAGTATATGGCAAAAGACCGCGAGGGGCGCGATGTGTTCCTGGCCGACAGCAGCTATGTGCTGGCCATGGCCCAACAAGACTTCAAGCACATCAAGTTCCACTTCACCTCAGAGTTTTAAGGCTGGTTCTATAAATTAGGTCGAGTCGTATTGTGCAAGCTATCGGGATTCAAAACGTAAGTTGAAGAGGGAGTGTAGCGGGCTACACGACCGATGAGACTTGACGTTTTGAGACCGATAGATGCAGAAGACGACCGAAACGACAACTGCACTTTATCGATTATTCTATCAGCCTAATTTATAGAACCAGCCTTAAGAATGAAAGGATAGGCGGCTACTGTCGGAGTCAATCCGTGAAAACATGCAAACCGCAAGCTCCCCAAGGCGCAGACAACATCGTGCCTTGGGGAGCTTGCGGTTTGGCCCGCCAACGGACCATGCGCACGGGCCGCCCGCTCATTCCTCGGCCAACGGCTCACAGCACCAACGCGACACGTTCATCATCACGGCGATGCCGGGAATCTCTTTCAAGAGGAAATACTTCTTGTTGGCTCTGACGAGCCGTCCCCGTAAGCCCTTGAGCGGCCCATGGGTGACGCTGACCAGCTGGCCTTTCTTCAGCTTGGCGGCATCCGAAGTGAGAATCCGCTTCTGCAAGAAATCGGGATTGCACATAACCTGGAACTCATACATCTGGCGGGCGGGAATCTTGGCCAGTTCCCTTGTCTCCCTCGACTTGCGCATGAGCCTCGCCGGATAGGCCAATCCGGCAACCATCTTGGCGAGTTCCCTGTCAGCATCTCTTGCCTTGAGAAAAAGGAGATTCCTCACCACGGGGCGCAATTCGCGCTTGCGGTGGCCGGGAGTCCTCTCCGTCACCACCCACTCCAAAGGCACGTACACCTCGCAATGCTTCTCCTTCAGCTCCTGGGCTATGGCATATTGGTTCATGCTGAAGAGTTGCAGCGCCACCCAGGGCGTCTGGTCTTCAGGCTCAGCAAGATTGAGAACCCGCTGCTGGCTAAAGAGCATTTCGTTTTTGGCTTGACTGTCCATAGTGCTAAATCGGATGCAAAATTATGAAAATAAAATGGAAAAGTGCCTTCTTATCCTTTAAAATAAAGTCCTGCCTTTCAATTTCATCCCCTGCACCGAGCGGAAAAGGCATAAAAAAAGGAGTACCGCTGTACTCCAACCTTGTTAACCTTAAATCTAATACTATGAAAAACACATTGCAAAGATAGCAATTATTTTCTAATGGGCAATGGTTTGCGCTCAATTTGCTATCAAAAATAACATATTTTAATCAAAACAGGCTCTTTTTCGTCTGTTTCACGGTTTTTTTGCAGGTTGTTTGACAATAGACATCACAAAGGGGGAAGCCCATGAAAAGGCGGGGAAGAAAAAACCATCAAGATTGTTTTGTTCTTCTACCGATTTGCACTACCTTTGCAGGACAAACATTACATCCCCATAAGATGAAGATAGTTATCGGCATAGACGTGGGCATCAGCACCACAAAGATTGTTGGGATAGACCAGCAGGGAACGGTGATCTCCCCCATACGCATCAAGGCTACGGACCCCGTGACCTCGCTCTACGGCGCCTTTGGAAAGTATCTCTACGACAACGGGATACAGCTCGAAGATGTGGAGCATGTGATGATAACCGGTGTGGGAGCGGCCTACGTGGACTCGCCCATCTACGGACTGCCCACCGACAAGACCGAGGAGTTCATCGCCGACGGTCTGGGGGCGCGCTACGAGTCGGAGCTGGAACGCATGATAGTGGTGAGCATGGGCACAGGCACCTCGCTGGTGCAATGCGACGAGGAGGGAATACGCCACATCGGCGGCATCGGCATTGGCGGCGGCACGCTTGCCGGACTCTCACGGGTGCTGCTCCAGACCGACGACGTGAAGCAGGTGTCGTCGCTCGCCATGCGGGGCGACATATCCCACATCAACCTGCTCATAGGCGACATCAGCGCCAATCCCCTGCCGGGACTGCCCAAGAACGCCACTGCCTCGCTCTTCGGCAACGCAGCCAGCAACGCCTCGCGCGAGGACATCGCCGTGGGCATCATCTACACGGTGTTGCAGGCCATCGGCTCGGCCACAATCCTATCGTCGCTGCGAAGCGGCATACGCGAGTTTGTCCTCATCGGCAACCTCACGCTGCTGCCCCAATGCAAGGAAGTGTTTCCTGCCATGGAGAAGCTCTACAAGGTGAGGTTCAACATTCCAAAATACAGCGAGTTCTGCACGGCCATCGGTGCGGCCCTTTCCTACACGGGGACAGACTGACGGCCGGCGGCCCATTGCTGCGGCACACGCTGTGGCCAACCGCCGGGACCAGCCCGACGGCCAGTCCTGACAAAGACAGGAGTTGCACAGCCTTGGCAGGCGATGCAACTCCTGTTTGTTTGCCCCGCGGGGCTGTAGACTTGAGGAAGCGGCAGGCGTCAGCGGAGGAAAATCACCTGCTGTGTGGCCATTCCCGACTGGAACTTGGTCTTGAAGGCTCCATACTGGTCGTAGACCCACAGCTCGCAGGGACCCGTGTAGCTCTGGTTGACGATATAGAGATAGCCACTTTGGGGCGAGACGCTCACCTGGCCTATGTTGCCGGGAGTCTGAGAGAGCTTGATGTCTGTCTTCTTGCCCGTAGAGACATTGTAGCGGTAGATGCCGTCGTATTCGGGATGTCCATAGACGGCAGAGACGCACACGATGTCGTCGTTGAGCTTGTCGTAGGCGATGGAAGTGCCGTGGCCGATCTCCGTCACCTTGCCGGTCGCGGCGTCCAGCATCTGCAGGATGTTGTCGCTGTAGTCGAGGTTGCTCACGAAGAACACCTTGCTGCCCACGGCAACCATCTGGCTGTAAGGGTTGAGGCCCACCTCGATGTCCTTGGTTTTCTTGAAGCTCTTCAGGTCCACCTCGGCCAGATACTTGCCGTTGCCACTCATATCATAGTTGGACAGGGCCGCATAGAGCTTGCCGTCGGCGATGGCCACAGCCTCGGGATAGGCTCCCACCTTCACGCTGTCGGTAATCCGGTAGGTGTCGCGGTTCATCTTGTAGACGTAGCCGTTGTAGGCCGAGAAGTAGACATCGCTTCCCTCTCCGGTGATGTAGCGGGGCTGCACATTGGGCAACAGCTGCACGTGGAGCTCCTTGCCCTTGGTGTCGAGCACGCTAATCTTTGAGGAAGTGGTGCTGGTGACGAAAACAAGACCATCCCGCCCATCGGCGGACACAGTGATGTAGGCGTCCTGGGCGTCGCCAATGCCCTTGTTGTTCTCCTGCTTGTAGATGTCGAGATAAGAGGGCGTGTCGGTGTGCACTCCCAGGATGGCTCCGATGGTGCCGTCGTTGGCGCCCCAGTTGCCGTTGTTGACCACGTAGGCGTCGTAAGACTTCTCCACGGGGATTCCCGGTGTCCTGTTGTCATCGTCGTCGTCGCTACAAGAGGTGAGAGCAAACGTGGCTGTGAGCATCAGCCCAACAGCCCAAATCAATTTTCTATTCATTTTCTCCATATTTTGTTTTAGAATTGATAAGTCAGAGAGGTGCGCCAGTTGAGGCCGGGCATGGGGTAGAACCTCACCACCTCGTAGTTGCCGCCGCCTATGTTGCGCATGTCGAGCTGAATCCGCCAACGGCGCCAACGGCGCGAGAGCGACACGCTGTGGTCGGCGAACGACGGCATGCGCGTATCGGTGGAGTTGTAGCCCGAGGAATAGCGGCGGCCCGTGAAGAGCAGGTTGTAGGCCACATCCACCCAAGGCGTATGGACCGACACCGAGGCCGAGGCCGAATATTGCGGAGTGTAGGCCAACTGGTGGCCAAAGAACAGGTCTTGGCGGCAGCTGCGGTCCTGAGCATGAATCCAACTGCCCGAGAGCTGCACGAAGGTGGTCCAGTCCTTGCCCCACAGCAGTTGGGCGGCGGCTGTGAGGTCAACGCCCGTCGTGCGCACACGGCCGATGTTCTGCATTTTCCAGATGAACATGGTGGGCACAGCCTGTATCTTGTCGGTCACGTTGCCCCAATATGCGTCGGCGGTGAGCGATATGTAGTCGGCCACGGATGAGACATGGCGGTTCCAAGTGAGCCCTACGTTCCATTGGCGGGTCTTCTCGGGCCGCAGATTGGCGTTGCCGATGAGCCGATAGTAGAGGTCGTTGAGGGTTGGAGTACGGAAGATGTCCTTGTAGGATGCGCGCAGCCGCAGGTTGCCGGCCAAGCGCCAAGTGAGGCTCAGGGCCGGGGAGAGCCTGTGGCAGTCGTTGCCCGAGGAGCCGGTGCGCACATGCTCGTCGACCACCGTGTTGAGCAGCGAGGCACCCACTTGCCACCGTCCCCTCTCATAGAGGACAGAGAGCGACGTGAGCCACGTGCTGCGCCAGGGATAGGGACAATTGGCCAATGTCGTACTGAGGTGGTTGTAGAGATAGTCTTGGGCCAGGGCCACGTGCAGCCCCTCGAAGGCGTTCCACAGGCCTGTGGCCGTGAGATACACCTCATTTTGGCGAAACTTGTCCACCGTCTCACGGGCGGCGTCGCGGTTGTAGTCGCGGTTCCATTGATAGTTCCATTTTGCGGCGGCCTTCATCTGCCATGCCCCGTCCTGCCGATTCTCATAGCTGAGTTGGGCAAAGGCATTGCGGTCAGTGAGACGCTCTGCGCTGTAGGGATTGTCGTAGACCACGCCGCCGGGAAGGCCCCGCTTGGAGTTGAAACCATAGACCTTGGCTCGCAACGACTGGCCACGGCCCATCTTGTAGTTGGCGTTGAGCTCGGCGTGCCAGATGCTCGCGTCGCTGTTGTAGCGCTTGGTGTGGATGCGCTGCACGCCATTATATAAGGTATAGGGATAGTTGCCGTCGGCACGCTGCCAGTCGCAGAAGGCGGCCAGCGTGAGCCTTTTGCCCGCAGGCTGCACCCAAAGGGCAGAGGGGGCGAGTTGGCCGAAGGAGCCCACACGCAGGTTGGCCTCCACCATAGCCGTGTCGGAATGGAGGGGCAGAGTCTCGATGTTGAGCGTAGCGGCCGATGCGTATTGGCGCGCGCTGACGAAGATGTCGTCCTGCTGGCCTATGGAGAGCCACAACAGGGAGACGTTGTCGAGGGCGAAGCGCGAGATGTCAACCTGCCCCGACTGGCTGTTGCCCACCATCACTCCGTCGTAGCTCACCCCGGTGTGCATGGCTCCCAATCCGCGCACTCCCACCGTCTTGAGACCACCAATGCCGCCATAGTCCTTCACCTGCACGCCCGCGAAGTGCTTCACGGCCTCAGCCACATCAGCCACACCCATCCGCCTCAGCTCTTCATGGGAGAAGAGCTGCAGGGGCGAGCCGGCCCGCATGGTGGAGAGCCGCGCCGAGGCTGTCACCACAACGCTCTGCAGCGTGTGGAGGCTGTCGGGTACAATGGCAGAGGCGCTCAAGGCCGACATCGGCACGAGCAGCGACAACAGCAGTTTCTTTCGCAATATACTATATATATAATAAGGTATGGATTCCCAGCTTTCCTCGAAACGTGGGAAACGCAAATCGCAACGGCAGGTCTTCTGGCTCGCGGCCCAGAACGAACGCCTTCCCGACATACCCTCCGAAAGGTGGTCAGTGGCTCCATGTTCGTTCTGACAAAAGGCCGCACACAGCAGCGGGACTGTCCGGGATTCCCACCCGGTTCCCTCTTTGTCACACAAGGGTGAACCAATTGCGCTTGCAAACTTACATAAAAAAATCGAGAAACAGGTCAAAACCCCCATTTATTTTCTCCAATCTCCTCACCCTCCCACATTGACGAATGTTGGAAAACGGGCCATTTGCCGCCCTGTTTCCCGCTCCATTTCTCCACTGTTAGCCTTAAACGTCACCTTTTTGGGTAAAAAAGTTGGTTTTCCTTTTTGCATTATCATTTTTTTATTACCTTTGTCCGTCGGAAGCCACAAGCCTTGAGAGACTCGGCCAACAAGGAAAAATCAAGAACTAAAACAACAAATATTATTAACTAACTTTATTACATCGTAATGTCAGACACAGTACACAAGGTTCTGTCAGGTGATTTCAACAAGAAAAAGGCTCTGATGTTCCTCATCACGGCCATCATCACCTTGATTGTGTGGAACCTGCCCTCCTCATCGTTTGGTATTGATGGACTCACCGTAGTCCAGCAACGCGTCATCGCCATCTTCGTCATGGCAGTCCTCCTATGGCTTACCGAAGCTATCCCGGCTTGGGCAACCTCCGTGACCATCATCTTCGTCTTGTTGTTCTGCGTGAGCAACTCGTCGTTCAACTTCATGCAGGGTTCCGAAGGAGAATACGGCCAGCTGCTCGACTACCAAGGCGTGATGGCCTGCTTCGCCGACCCGACGATCATTCTCTTCTTGGGTGGCTTCATCCTCGCCATCGCGGCTTCCAAGTCGGGACTCGACGTGATGCTGGCCCGCTTCCTGCTCAAGCTGTTCGGCCATAAGAGCGAGAACGTGCTGTTGGGATTCCTCATCATCACGGGCATCTTCTCCATGTTCATCTCCAACACGGCCACAGCAGCCATGATGCTCACGTTCCTGGCGCCGGTGTTCAAGACTCTTCCCGCCAACGGCAAAGGAAGGATTGCGCTGACCATGGCCATCCCCATCGGAGCCAACCTCGGCGGTATGGGAACGCCCATCGGCACTCCCCCCAACGCCTTCGCCTTCAAGGTGCTCAACGACCCTAACGGCCTCAACATGAACTTGGGATTCTTCGACTGGGCCATGATAATGATTCCGCTGGTCATCGTGCTCCTCGTCATCGCGTGGCTCATGCTCCGCTGGTTCTTCCCCTTCTCGCAGAAGACCATCGAAATCAAGATTGAGGGCGGCGGCGAGTGGAACTGGCGCACCTGGGTGGTCGCCATCACCTTCTTCATGACCATTGTCATGTGGATTTGCGGGAAGCAATTGGGCGTCAACGCCAACACGGTGGCCATGTTCCCCATTGCTGTGTTCGCCTTCACGGGCGTCATCACGGGCAAGGACTTGCAGGACATCGACTGGGGCGTCATCTGGATGGTCGCCGGCGGCTTCGCCCTCGGTCTGGCCATGAACGGAACAGGACTGGCCAAGGTGGCCGTGGAGAGCATCCCCTTCGGGAGCTGGAGCCCCATCGTCATCCTCATCATCGCCGGCCTGGTGTGCTTCCTGCTGTCCAACTTCATTTCCAACACCGCAACGGCCGCTCTGCTCATCCCCATCCTGACGGTGGTCTGCGCCGGCATGGGCGACAAGCTCAACGTTATTGGTGGCACCTCCACCGTGTTGATTGGCATTGCAGTGGCTGCCTCGACCGCCATGTCGCTGCCCATCTCCACACCCCCAAATGCCATCGCCTACTCTACGGGACTCATCAACCAAAAGGATATGATGAAAGCAGGACTCACCGTGGGAGTCATCAGCCTCGTCATTGGCTTCGCAGCACTGATAGTGATCTGCAAGGCCGGCCTACTTTAATCGGATAGTATCTTTAGTCAACGCTATAGGGCGCGTTCCCACCTCTGGGGGCGCGCCCCTTGTGTTTGCTGTCTTCACAGTGGCGGTTGCTTACGGTCGGTTCTAAAAATTAGGTCGCGGCGTATTCTGCAAGATATCGAGTCTCAAAACGTAAGTTGAAGAGGGAGTGTAGCGGGCTACACAACCGATGAGACTTGACGTTTTGAGACCGATAGATGCAGAAGACGACCGAAACAAC
>SAMEA3663103__coassemble_499_pt1 | contig 17614 bp, 9 predicted proteins | sample SAMEA3663103__metabat2_high_PE_013 | metagenome-assembled genome bin SAMEA3663103 (sample SAMEA3663103) | pig gut metagenome | biome: pig gut; feature: pig-associated habitat; material: faeces | place: France | collected 2012 | reverse complement strand
GGCCTGATGGTCAAATTCTCTGATTTTGAATATTCTCAAAGGCATGTTGTCTCATTTGTGAGGTTGGGGCACCGCTGTGAACAGCGGCGTCCATAGCGACAATCCATTTCATTGTTCATTATGCATTATTTCAGCTCTTGGCGCTTGCGATACTCGGTGGGCGTGGTGCCGCACACGTTCTTGAAGGCGCGCACGAAGTTGGGATAGACGTCGAAACCGCAGCGGTCGGCCACCTCCGAGAGGGGCGTGTGCGGGTTGTCGGTCATCATCTTCATGGCCTTTCTGATTCTGATGCGCTGGATGTAGGCCACGGGGGTGTAGCCCGTCACGGCCACCATCTTTCGATAGAACTGGCTGTTGCTCATGCACATCATGGAAGCCACGGCGGCCACACTGGTCTCCCGGTTGTGGTTGAGCTGGGTGTGTACCACGTCGGCCACCTTGGTGAGGAATCTTAGGTCGGCCTCGCAGGGCTTGCCGGCCTCGTCCTTTGGCTCCCTGCCGCAGCCGCCGTTGGCGATGCTGGCAAACTTCTCGCGCATCAGCCGTCGGCTCTCCAAGAGCTTCTCCACCCGTGTGCGCAGCTCGTCGGCGTTGAATGGCTTTGCCAGATAGGCGTCGGCCCCGGCCTGTAGTCCCTCTATGCGTTCCTCCTCCGTTATCTTTGCCGTCACCACGATGATGGGCACGTGGTTGACGATGTCGTTGGCGCGCACTTGGCGACACACCTCCAGTCCGTCCATTCCCGGCATCATCAGGTCGGTGATGATCAGGTCGGGCACCAACTGCAGGGCCTTTTCCAGTCCCTCGCGTCCGTTGGCGGCGTAGTAGAGCGCGTAGCGGCCCGAGGCGCCGAGTTGCGCGCCGATGTAGGCGGCCACGTCGTGGTTGTCCTCGATGATGAGCAGTCGGCAGTCGTTGTCCGTACCTCCGCTGTCGGCCGGGAGCGCGGTGGAGTGGGGCGCCGCGGGCTGGTCCGCTATGGTCTTCTCCTCCATTTTCTTTTTGATGTTGTTGTGTATGGGCAGGCGGATGTGGAAGGCACTGCCCTTGCCCGGCTCGCTCTCCACGCCGATGGTGCCTCCGAGGGCGTCGACAATCTGTTTCACCAGAGCCAGTCCGATGCCCGTTCCGATATTGGCGCTGTCGTCCTCGGCTTGGAAGAAGGGGTCGAACACGTGGTCAGTGGTCTCCTTGTCCATGCCCCTGCCCGTGTCGGCCACGTCGAGGAGCAGGTGGCCGCCCTCGCGCCGAATGTTGACGCTCACTTTTCCGTAGGCGGGAGTGAACTTGATGGCATTGGAGAGCAGGTTGTTCATGGCCTTGCCCACATAGTCGGGCACGAAGTCCATCACCACGTCGTCCTGCGCTATGAAGTTCAGGTTGATGTCGCGGCTGCGGGCATAGTCGCGATAGCTCTCCACGATCATGGTGACGTAGGCCGTGAGGTTGCCGTTGCGCCAGTTGGCGTTGCCCACCTCCGACTTCACCTTGGCCACGTCGAGCAGCTGGTTGGTCAGCGTGAGCAGGCTGTTGCCCTGGCGGTTGATGGTCTGCGCCTTTTGCCTTGCCTCCTCTTTTATGCCAGTGTCGGCGACGAGGTCGTGGCTCAGTCCGATGATGAGCGTCAGGGGCGTGCGGAACTCGTGGGTGATGTTGGTGAAGAAGCGGGTTCTCATCTGGCTGTCGGCCCTCAGCTTCAGATGGCGCCGGCGGCGCAGCTTGCCCAGCCAGATGAGCCAGCCGATGACGAGCAGCAGTGCCGCCACAAGCACGATGCCCACGATGAGGTTGACGCGCTTGGCCATGCTTTCGCGCTTATGCTGCAGGGCGAGCTTTTCGGTCTCATACTTCACCTTATACTGGCTCACGGCCTGTTCCATGTCGTGATGGTAGATGGAGTCCTTGAGCGAGGCGTAGCGGCCCATGTGGATGGCGGCCTGCTTGGGGTTGGAGTTCTTCAGCGCCTCGTAGAGTCCGCGCTGCGCCCGGCTCTCGTTGTAGAGGTCCCTAAGCTGGGCAAACGATTCGGCTGCCCGTCTGAAGTAGTCGGCCGCCTCCTCGTGGGCGCCCCTTTGGTTGAGCATTTCGCCCATCTGGTTTTGGCACACGGCGAGCGAGGTGGCGTTGCCGGTCTTGGCAAAGATGGGCATGGCCTCGCGCAGGTGGCTCTCTGCCTGGGCCAGCCGTCCCAATTTGGCCTCGGCCGAGGCCATCTGCGCCAGCCGGATGCCCACCTTTGCCGTGTTGCCCCTTGCCGAGTCGATGGCGTAGGCCTGCCGCGCGTCGTCGAGGGCTTGGCGTTCCTTGCCCATGATGTGGTGGATTTCCGACGACATGCCATATTGTATGGCAATTCGGGTGGAGTCCTTCAATCGTTTGCTGATGGCGAGGGCCTCGTCGATGTAGCGTTCGGCGTCGTCGAGCTGCTTGGCCACCAGGCAGATGCCCGCCAAGGAATTGAGCGAGCTGCTGATGCGGCTTTTGTCGTTCATCCTGCGCTCGGTGTCGAGGCTTCCGCGCACGGCCTTGATGGCGTTGGCATAGTCTGACAGCCTGAAATAGAGCAGTCCTGCCGTGTGCTGGCAGTCGGCCCTCAGCTCCAGGTTGTGGCTGTTGCCTGCCAAGGGCAGCGCGCGGCGGGCGTAGGCGAGTCCCTTGTCGTAGTCCTGCGTGTCGTAGAAATACTCGCTCGCCCAGTACCACACCCAAAGGTCCATGCTGTCGGGATGCGTCTCGGGTGTGAAGGCGACCAGGGTGTCGGCCAGCTCCATGCGGTAAACGATGCCGAGCATCCTGTTGGCCGTGCTGAGTCGCTGCTTGCCCCGCTGGTTGTCGTATTCGGCTAAGAGCTGTTCCATGGTCTTGCCGTGGGTGGCCGTGTCGTTGTAGGCGATGGCGCGTGGCTGCTGTCCCTGTTTTGTTCCGCCGCCAACGCAAGCCGCCAACAGGAGGCAGGTGGTGGCGATGAGGCCCAACCGGCATGATGCGCTCAGGCGGAATCGTTTTCCGTGGGGGCGCGTGGTGGCTGTGGGGGGTAATGGTGTGGCCTGAGGGCCTGTCTTGTTGTCTCGCATTTCTGATTCAGGTTTTCCGATGAATGCTATAGGTGTCGTGTCTTGAAGCGGAAGAGGCTCTCCTCAGCCGGAGGCCGTCCGTCGACGCGTGTGTTGATGGGCGGGTTGCCTGCTTCATTGTGCAAAGATAATTTTTTTTCTGATAAATCTTCATTTTTTCCTTATGTTTTTCCATCCTTTTTGAGTCGTGGGATTCTATGCCACTTCCAGCCTATCGTTTTGAGGCCAATGGCCGGCCACCGCCCGCCCCTCTTGTGTGACAGCCGTCACGCAGTTGTGTGGCAACTGTTCCATTGCTGTGTGACGGTTGTTCTGTTGTTGTGTGGCAGCTGTCACACAACATGGACAAGCGGCCTTCCGCGAGTGTAAGGCCACGGCGGGTCCCTCGCAATATCCCATTTCCGCCCCCAGCGCAAGGGGTAGGGTGCGTGGCCATAGCTATCACTGCCAAACGTTTGTTAAACAGATGGTTGCGCATCTAACTTGCCCGATTTTGATAGGTGCGGCCAAGGCATTTTGCACGATGTCGATAGATGTTTGGCGGATAGCGATACGGGGGAAGGAACGCTCTGAGCTTAACTTTGCGGCAGAAAAAAATATCATCAAAAACAATCGATTATGAAGGATTCTCTTTTCTACACAGGTGGGCATGGCCCTCGGCTCACCAGACTCCTTGTGGTTGCCCTGGCGTGCCTGGCCTCACTCTGCGGCCCGCGTGCCTACGGGCAGGACGTTACCATCTCACCCTCGTCGGGCCACCTTATCGCGGCTTTGACCTACGAAAACGAGGTGGGATTCGAAAACGGCTGGTCGGCCCTGTGGCGCCACAAGCAGCTTCCCCTCACGCTTCACGTGTCGGACAAGCCCGACCTCACGTCGAGCGGCGTGCTGAAGGACCCCGCCGGCAACATCCGTCTCGACACCAAACGTAACCTCTATGTCTTGATGGGGGGTAGCAGTGTCACCACCCACATGAGCTTCTCGCTGCCCAAGGGTTTCCGCTTCACGGGCTACCGAATGGTGTTGCTCAACGACATGAACGGCCAAAGCTATGGCGGATTCAACCTGAAGGCCATCAATAAGCGGATGTATGAGACCGGCCCGTCGTTTGACTATTCCCGTTACTTGGCCTCCACGGCCATGATGGACGGCAACAACTCCACGGAGGAATATGTCATCGAGCGCACCAGCAAGGCGGAGACAGACATGGGCAACAACCTCTACTTCTACTTCTGGCGGGCATCTAACGCCTACTATGGTGCAACCATCAAGTCCATCGAACTCTACTTCACCGCCGAGGCCGAGTTCGCGGCCGAGGGCGTGCCGGGATCTCCCGACGAGATCATCGCCGAAGGAGTCAACATGGTGGGCACGGAGTTCACCACGGGCAAGCTCGACCTTGGCGTGGTGAAGCCCAATACGAAGAGCGGCGCAACCTATTATAGTTACGACTACCAGAACGTCATCGACCTCACGGCCAAGAACTGGCTCTATGAGGAGGGAGCCGTCACGGCCGACAAGAAACTGCCCGAGACCGCCGGCCGTGGAAATATCCAAGTGCTGCGCAACGACGGCCAGCTCTACTATGCCCTCGGCAACGGAACCTACTATATCGAGACCCCCACCGAGACGCAGAACCAGAACGGCAAGACCATCCCCTTGGGCTTCCGCATCACGGGCGCCCAAATCAAGGCCCATTATGGCACCCCAGCCGTCAGCTCGTCCATCACCTACGACGGCAAGACGGGCATCATTTCTGCAGGATGGCTTGGCACGATCTACCGCCTCAAGACCGACGGCACGTGGACCACGGGCACGGGCGCGCAGTGGACGCAGACTAAGACAGGCAAGCTGCAGAGCGGCAACTATTATCTCTCGGTGCAGAAGGATACCTACACCGATGGGTATGTGGAGTACATTGCCAACGGCACCACCGACATCAATGAGGCCAACGGCTTCACGCTCAGTGACGACGGGCACGTGATGTATGGCGAGCTGACGCTGTCCAAAACGAGCAACGACCGTGCACGCTTCATGAGCGAGGATGGCAGACACAACAACTTCGCCTCGTGGATCACGGTCAGCAGCTCAACCACCAACCCCGCCTTCACGCCCTCCAACTTCAAGTTGGAACTCTATGGCACCGACAAGGACAATGTCGAGGAGATGGCCAACGTCAGCAGCAGCAACACCAACGCTACACTCTCTGTCAGCGGACTGAACAACGACGCCGTGAAGTTCACCATCTCGGGTTTGGCCGAAGGCACCAAAGCTCTCATCACCTACAACCTCACGATGGAGCAGCTCAACCCCTTCGTCAACACGCTCGACATCGTGTGCCACTCCAACAAGGCCGAGGGACTGAAGATCACACAGCAGTTCACCAGCAACGACTTCCAAGTGGCCGGCGGGGAGTTTATCTTCTACATCCCCTCCGACTTCGTGGGCGAGACCAACAAGTGCAAGTTCACCTTTGAGAACCTCACGAGCAAATACATGGACGCCAGCTACGGCCACGCCACAACGGGCAACGCGCGCAACTACCTGGTGAAGTCGCCTTATTATAATAGGTATGGCGACGGCAAGCAATACGAGGCCACGGGCAACGAGCCGGCCGACGACAAGGTGCATACGAGCATGTGCGGAAACGCGCCATACAAATACAACAACGCCGCCGACTTGGAGGCCGCGGGCGCCACGGCCACCGCGTCGACCTTGGAGGAATATCCCTACACCGAGGCGCGCTACTTGAACCAGGGCGGCTCGTTCACCGAGGACATCGAGATTCGCGTGAACGACCCCGGCAAGGAGTGCTACCTCATGACGGGCGACGAGACGCGCTACAACATCGCCCCCACCACGGCCTTGGAACACCGCTACTACGCCTACTACCTCATGGACATCCAGCTGCTCGTGAAGGACTACGACGCCAAGTGCGTACTCACCGAGCTCTACAAGAACACCTGCTATGAGGGCAATGCCGACAAACCCATGTATGGCGGCAGATTCGAGGCCTACGAGTCGGGCCACAGCGGCGACCCCGCTTATCTCATACCCAGCGAGAGGGCCTATCTGACCGTTGACATGATGAAGAATGCCTTGGAGAGCGCCCTTGGCGAGAAGAGCGCCCAGACCGACCAAGTGCTGTATCTCGACTACACCAACCTCTACTCCGTGTTGGTGGAGAGCAAGGAGAGCATGGCTGCCATGAAGGGCAAGCTCAATCCCAACTGCCTCATCTTCTTCCCCGAGCGCACCACCTACGACGAGGACAACTACGTGCAGATGACCAAGAGCGGTGGATTCCGTGCCTGCAAGAACATCGTCATCACCGACAAGCAGCCCTTCTTCTCGCCCTACAGGATCGCGGTGCCGGCGGAGAACTACGCCTCCTACACGCGCAAGGTGACGCATCCCCTGAACGGCAAGGCCACGCTGGCCACCCTCGTGCTGCCCTTCTCCATCGAGCTGAGTGACGGTGTGCACAGCAACGGCAGCTGCAGCTTCAAGCTCGCGCAGATGGTGGCCGAGAAATGCCTCGACATCGACAATGAGACGGGCAGCGTGGGCACCGATTTCTATGGCAAGGCTTCCTTCAAGACGGTGGACGCCGCGAGGACAACACCCAACACGCCGTATATGGTGATAGTGAAGAAGGAGTCGACCGACGACGACACCTCATTCGAAATCCTGCAGTATGGCTCAGACATCTACGCCACGCCCGATAACATGAACAAGGAAGACTACACCTTCGTGGGCGAGACGGCCACGGGTAGCATCCACAGCTCCACCTACAACTTCACCAACTACGGCTCCTATGCGGGCAAGATGCTTGACAAAACCATCGGCTGGTTCTATTTCGCCCAAGGCAAGTTCTACAACTCGAAGAACCTCTCGTCAAAATACAACCACGTCTACGTGCTTCCTTTCCGCGCCTACTACGGCTATACGCTGACAGGCGCCAAGGACATGGCCGGGTTTGTAGTGTCCTTCGACGAGCCCACATCCATCGACGCCACGCCTACCATAGGCGGCGACGGGCTGAGGCTGGAGGCCTCGCGCGGCAGTCTGACCCTGAGTGCCTCGCGCGCAATGCCTGTCAGCATCGCGTCCGCAGCGGGTGTCGTCGTGTGGCGGGCCTGCATGGAGCGTGGCAGTAGGCAGACCGTGGCCCTGCCAGCGGGACTCTACATCGTGAATGGCAAGAAAGTAATCATCCGATAAACCGAAAGTTGTTATGAAAAAGCAGTATATCATCCCCTTGGCCGTCAGGATTCCTGAGGGCGACCTACCCTCCATCTTGGCTGGCAGCCCACAGACAGATCATGCCGACGCAAAGGAGAGCTATTTCACCGACGAAGAGGATTTCCAGGAGGAAAATGGCCTTTGGAACCTCGAGGAGCAAAAGCACTACAGCCCCTGGGACTAATGCGCCACTAAAACGTTCGGAACAGAAAGCCGCCGTTGCCCAAGGCAGGGTAACGGCGGCGTTTTTTATGATTTCTAAAGGCTACGCACAAACTTGCTCTAAAAGCACTTTGCCATCCTCCATCGTGAACGCCTTCACCAATCCTACAAGCCAAGGAGGCAAAAGACAAACAGCCGCGGAGCCGTCGTTGGTTTTCAATCAAACCGTTGGGCATTTTTCGCCGCAATCATTTGCCCCGCTCAGTATTTTTGTGTAAGTTTGCACCTAAAAAACCAACATCAAGTATGAAGACCTGCCTGAGCATCCTATTTGCAGCCTTCGCCCTGCTGGCAAGCCTGCCCGCCGGAGCGCAGAAGCCCGTAGACGAAGTAGACCCCTTTATCGGCACAACCAATTTCAGCGTCTGCAACCCTGGCGCCGTGTGTCCCGACGGCATGATGTCGGTGTGCCCGTTCAACGTGATGGGTTCCGACCTCAACGCCAACGACAAGGACGCACGCTGGTGGTCGGCACCCTACGAGTATCACAACAGCTACTTCACAGGCTTTGCCCACGTCACGCTCAGCGGGGTGGGATGCCCCGAAATGGGCACCCTGCTCCTCATGCCCACCGCGGGCCCGCTCGACGTGGACTACCACCACTACGGCTCGGCCTACAAAGACGAGAAGGCCAAGCCCGGCTACTACTCCAACGTGCTTACGAAGTATGGCATCCGCTGTGAGGTGACGGCCACGCCGCGCACCTCGCTTGAGCGATTCACCTTCCCCAAGGGACAGGGCAACCTGCTGCTCAACATCGGTGACGGACTGACCAACGAGGTGGGAGGCATGGTGCGCAGGGTGAGCGACACCGAGATAGAGGGTTTTAGGCTGCTCGGCACCTTCTGCTACAATCCACAGGCCGTCTTCCCGATGTACTTCGTGATGCGGGTGAGCAAGGCACCCCAAAAGGCCGGCTACTGGAAGAAGCAGCCCCCCATGGCCGCCGAGGCCGCATGGGACCACGACGCGGGCAAATACAAGCTCTACACCAACTATGGCAAGGAAATGGCCGGCAACGAGATAGGCTACTACCTCACCTACGACTGCAAGGAAGGAGAGCAGATAGAGGTGAAGATGGGCGTGTCGTTCGTGTCCATTGCCAACGCCCGCGAGAACTTGGACAAAGAACAGCAGGGCTTCGACTTCGCCAAGGTGAGCGACGACGCCTACAACCGTTGGGACCAGACTCTGAGCAAGGTCACCGTGGAGGGAGGGACCAAAGACCAGCGGCGCATCTTCTACACAGCCCTCTACCACGCCCTCATCCATCCCAACATCCTACAGGATGTCAACGGAGAATACCCGATGATGGAGAGCGACTCCATCGGCCGGACCACTGGCAACCGCTACACCGTGTTCTCGCTTTGGGACACCTACCGCAACCTCAACCCCCTGCTCACCCTGCTCTATCCCGACAAGCAGCTCGATCTGATGCGCACCATGGTGGGCATGTATAAGGAATGGGGATGGATGCCGAAATGGGAACTCTACGGGCGCGAGACCTGGACCATGGAGGGCGACCCGTCGATACCCGTGATTGCCGACGCCTATCTGAAAGGACTGCGCGACTTCGACGTGGAGGCCGCCTACGAAGCCTTCATCAAGTCGGCCACCACTCCAGGCAAGGACAACAAGATGCGGCCGGACATCGACCCCTACATCAGCAAAGGCTATATTCCACTCGGCCATTATGCCGCCGACATGTCGGGCGACAACTCCGTCTCCCATGCTCTGGAATACTACATCGCCGACTACGCCCTGTCGCAGATGGCATCCGCATTGGGCAAGAAAGACGATGCCAAGCTGTTCTACAAGCGCAGCCTCGGCTACAAGAACTACTTCTCCAAGGAATATGGCGTGCTGCGCCCCAAACAGGCCGACGGCAAATTCCTCACTCCCTTCGACCCCGAGGCTGGGGCCAACTTCTCCAACACTCCGGGCTTCCACGAGGGGTCGGCGTGGAACTACACCTTCTATGTGCCGCACGACATAAAGGGACTGGCGCGGCTGATGGGCGGCGACAAGGCTTTTGTGGAAAAGCTGCAGCACCTCTTCGACAACAATCTCTACGACCCCGCCAACGAACCCGACATTGCCGACGCCTATCTCTTCGACTATTTCAAGGGTGAGGAGTGGCGCACGCAGCGCACCGTGAGCGACCTGCTCAAAAAATACTACAAGGCGGCACCCGACGGCATACCCGGCAACGACGACACTGGCACGATGTCGGCATGGGCCATCTTCTCCATGATGGGCATCTATCCCGACTGCCCCGCCTCGCTCTACTACAGCATCACCACACCCGTATTCGACAAGGTGACGCTGCATCTTGACCGCAGATACTATCCCGGCGGTGACCTCGTGATAGAGGCGCCCCACCGCAGCTCCGCCGACATCTACATCCAGCAAATGACCTTGGGCGGCAAGCCGCTGCGCTCCTACCGCATATCCCACGCCGACCTCATCAAGGGCGGCACCCTGAGAATGACGCTCAGCGACAAGCATTAGGCCGGAAACTATGCCAAGGGCTCAGGCCCTTTGCTCCTCCGTTGGATGTTGGAACGGACACAAAAAAAATAATTATTGCTGTCCGCTAAAACTCAAAATGGCAAAAACATTCTACCCGAAGTCCTGTAAAATCGGACTTCGGGCTTTTTTTTTCTTCCAATTTATATTGCTGCAAAAAGAAAAAAAATTGTAACTTTGCCCTGCAAATACTAATAATCGAACTCGTGTTAAAACTAATAACCGTGCATCGGTTAATACTAATTGCAAGTTCCTAACTTGGTTCAATGGATATTTTCCGTGGATTGGATATGTTGTTTCATTTCGTATAGTCCAGACTTCGCCAATGAATAAATGGTAATAGAAAATCATGGACAGGCTTACGCTCCATAGTAGCGCTGAGGCTCAACTTAGAGGTGAGATAAGATTGTCCGCTGAGGACTGCGGAACACCCGAAGCCTCAGCGGACATCTTTTATAGGCTCACAACCTACACTCAAAACGAATGCGGATGGTGATCAGTAACCGAAGATTTCCTTGAGCTTTGCCGTGAGGGCGGAGCCGCGCAAGTCGCTGGCCACAATCTTGCCCTCAGGATCGAGCAGCACATTGCTGGGAATGCTGTTCACACCGTAGGCCGTATGGGCGGCACTGTCCCATCCCTTGAGGTCGGACATCTGGTGCCACTCCATGCCCAAATCCTTTACGCCTTTTTTCCAGGCCTCAGCCTTGGAGTCGAAGCTCACGCCCACCACGTCGAAGCCCTTGGCAGCATGATAGCGCTTGTAGGCATCCACCACGTTGGGCATCTCCTGTCGGCAGGGGCCGCACCAAGAAGCCCAGAAGTCCACCAACACGTAGTTGCCCTTGCCGGCCCACTGGCTGAGTTTCACTGCCTTTCCGTCCATGTCATTCATGGCAAGGTCGGCGAACTTCAACCCCGGACGACGCTTCTCCAAGGACTTGAGCTGCATCTTGGGACGTTCCATCAGCTTGTTGCCATAGTAGGCAGCTGTGGGATCGAGCATTGCGTTGAGCTCATCGTAGTCGAAGCCGTAGAAAGCCTGCGCCAGATAATAGGCTGGCGTGACGTCGCCCTTATGCTGGACCACATATTTCTTCAGAGCCTCGTTCTGCTGCTGCTCAAGGCGTTCCTGCTGCTCGGCCAAAGTCTTCTTCTTGGTGGCATTCTCCACAGTCTCGGCCTGCTCTCCTAACGCGCGCTGCTCCTGATAGAGTTTCATGATTTTACGGTCGTAGCTGTCCATGTCGCCTTGGAACTCCGAGAACTGCACGTTGAGCGGCGACCCCGTCAAGGAGCCGTTCTTGAGATTCATCGTCACGGGTGTACGGTCGTTGACCATCGTCAGCCCGCTCTGCTGTCCGGCGATGACGGAGATGAAAGCATTGACCGGAGCCGTTCCCTCCACGGAGAACTTGCCGTTTTTGACGGCAATCTGGCGCATGGTCTTCTGGTCGAGGTTCTGCACGACTACCACCTCCTTGACGGAGTCGGCTACTGTTCCTGTGATGACATACTTCGCGTCTTGGGCCACTGCGCCAAGCGCGAGGACTGCCATCAATGCCAAACTAAGGATTTTTCTCATATTATGCATGTTTTGTTGATTTTTGATGATTAGCCGCAAAAATACAACAATAAAATCAATAAACACCATATTTATGGATTTTTTTCATTACCTTTGCGGCCAATAAGCAATAGGCACGGCGTCCCCGCCGTGCAAGGAGGCGCGGCGTCCCCGCTGCGCAAGATTGTGCGGCGGGACGCCGCACCTCTTTCCGATGAGGATTGATTATCAAAGAGTGCTTGAACACCTCTTAAAAAACAAGAAATGGAAAAGAACAAGAATGTGAGTGTGCTGTTTATGCTTTTCAGCATACTCTTTTGCGTTTGCCTCATCACGGCCAACGTGCTTGAAACAAAGCAGATAGCCATCGGCTCCGTCAATCTGACGGGCGGCCTGTTGGTATTTCCCGTATCCTATATCATCAACGACTGCGTGTGCGAAGTGTGGGGCTACCGCAAGACGCGCCTGCTCATCTGGATGGGATTCGCCATGAACGCCTTCTTCGTCATCATGGGAGCCCTTTGCGACGCCATTCCTGGAGCGCCCTACTGGCACAACCAAGAGGGTTTCCACGCTGTGTTCGGATTGGCTCCCCGCATAGCCTGCGCCTCGTTCGTGGCTTTTCTCTGTGGCAGTTTTGTCAATGCCTACGTGATGAGCCGCATGAAGATTGCCGATGGTGGTCGCCGATTCTCGCTGCGCGCCATCTGGAGCACTGTGTTGGGCGAGAGCGCCGACAGCATCATCTTCTTTCCCTTGGCGTTGGGCGGTGTGGTGCCAATGGCTGAGCTGCCCAAGCTCATGCTGTGGCAAGTGGCGCTGAAAACCCTCTATGAGGTGGTGGCGCTGCCAGTGACCATCCGCGTGGTGAAGGCCTTGAAGCGCCACGAGGGCGAGGATGTCTACGACGACGGCATATCCTACAACGTACTGAAGATATTCAATCTGTGATAAGTTCGGGAGTTGATTAGAAGTTCATGAGTTTTGAGTTCATGAGTTTATTAGAAGTTCATGAGTTTTTGAGTTCGGGAGTTATTGAGTTTGTGAGTTATTAAGCTTTTGAGGTGATAAGTCTGTGAGTTTTGAGTTCATGAGTTTTTGAGTTCGTGAGTTATTAAGCTTTTGAGGTGATAAGTCTGTGAGTTTTGAGTTCATGAGTTTTTGAGTTCGTGAGTTATTAAGCTTTTGAGGTGATAAGGCTGTGAGCTTAGAAGCCTGTGAGTTTTTAAGTCTGTGAGTTTTTAAGTCTGTGAGTTTTAAGTCTGTGAGTTTTTAAACTTTTGAGCTGAGAAGTCTTTGAGTTTGGAGTAAGAAAAAGCGAAATATCATTCCTTGACTTCACCTCATCTTCAAAATATAATCTGAAATATGGAAAGGAAAACAGAAGGGTTGAAGGCGCTCGGCACCAAGACCCAATACAAGAGCGACTACGCGCCGGAGGTGTTGGAGACCTTCCAAAACAAACACCCTGAGAACGACTACTGGGTGCAGTTCAACTGTCCTGAGTTTACCAGCCTGTGTCCCATCACCGGGCAGCCCGACTTTGCGGAAATACGCATCAGCTATGTTCCCGCGGAGCGGATGGTGGAAAGCAAGAGCCTGAAGCTCTACCTCTTCAGCTTCCGCAACCATGGCGACTTCCACGAAGACTGCGTCAACGTGATCATGAAGGACCTCATCCGGCTGATGGCTCCCAAATACATAGAGGTGACGGGATTCTTCACGCCACGCGGCGGCATCAGCATCTATCCCTACGCCAACTACGGCCAGCCCGGAACGAAATGGGAACAACTGGCCGAGCATAGGTTGATGCACCACAACATGCAGTAGCAACATGAAGCGCAGGAACATAATCCTGCGCTTTTTTGTTGCCCAAATGCCTGTGGGACACCTCTCAGCACTGCCTCTCCATCCTGTCGATGTCCTCCTGCTCGCCCACTATCCAGAGCATGTCGCCCTCCTCGAACTTGCGCTTGGGATCCACGGGCGTGAGACTCTCCTTGCCCTCTTCCAAACCCACGGCCATGCAGCCGAACACGTCGCGGATGCCGCTCTCCATCAATGTCTTGCCCACAAACTCGCTTCCCTTCGTGATGGTGATGCGCCGCAGCTTCATCTCGCGCTTCTCGATGTCGGGATCCTCGCCGACAAGCTCCGTGCGCAGGGCCTTGTTGAGTTGCGACAACTGGTCGTCGCTGCCGATGACCTGTAGCTTGTCGCCGGGAAACAGGATGGTGGATCCCGTGGGGATGTTGATGCGCTGCCGCCCGCGCAGGATGCTGCTCACCTGGATGCCGAAGCGCTCACGCAGCTTGAGCTGCATGAGCGTGTCGCCGGCCCAAGAGGAATTGGCGGGGATCGAAAAGTCGCTGATGTGGAGGTCGCGGTCGAGCAGGTGGCCTTCGAAGAGAGGCCGCTTGCGGCCGTAGACTTCGGCCTCAATGTCGCGCGAGCGCAGGTTCTGCACAAACATCCGCTCCAACGCGATGCTGCGTTTCTTCAGCCTGCGAGAGAGGATCATGAGGACAATGGTGACGATGGCGAGCGTGATGACGATGGCATTGGCAAAGCGGGCCAGATAGTTGCAGATGTAGAAGAGGATGGCGGCGGCGATGGCTATGCGCGCCAACACCGTGAACACCAAAGGCAGACGGTTGAGGTGGCTCTGGGTCCAGAGGGCGCGGAACTCCTCGCTGTGGTTGTTTTTCATCACGATGCTGCGCAGGAAAGGCGAGATGAGCGTCACGGTGAGCAATCCCGTGACACCATTGGCCCACCAGTGGGGCAGGATGGTGCGCGAGAAAGGCAGGAAGAGCGTGAGCATGAGCGCCGTGACGGCTATGGAGAGGATGGTGTAGACGATGGTGTTGGCGGCCATCTTGCGCAACAGGCTCTTCCAGGCGTTCTGCTCCTGCGCGCTCTGCTGGTGGGCGGTGCCAAGATGGTTGAGCCGGCGCATCCAGCGGCGGGGCAGCCGGCGCTCCAACGACTGATAGGCGGGCACGGCCAGCCGAATCATATAGGGCGTGAGGAAAGTCGTGATGACACTCACGGCCACAACCACGGGGTAGAGGAAGCTGCTGATGACGCCCAAGCTCAGGCCCAAGGACGCGATGATGAAGGCGAATTCGCCTATCTGGGTGAGCGAGAAGCCGCACTGCATGGAGGTCTTGAGCGACTGGCCACTGAGCAGGAAGCCTGCCGTGCCGAAGACGCACTGCCCCACGACGATGGCCAGCACGATGGCGAGGATGGGCCAGGCATAGCTGACGATAATCTGCGGGTCGACAAGCATGCCCACCGACACGAAGAAGATGGTGCCGAAAAGATTCTTCACCGGCTCGGTGATGCGGATGACGCGCTCCGCCTCGACGGTCTCGGCGATGATGCTGCCCATGACAAAGGCACCAAAGGCGGAGCTGAAGCCCACGGCGGTGGAGATCTCGGCCATCATGCAGCACAGGCCCAACGACACCACGAGCAGGGTCTCGTCGGTCATCAGCTTGCGGGTGGAGCGGAAGAAAGTGGGGATGACGAAGAGGCCCACGACAAACCAAAGCACGAGGAAGAAACCTATCTTCAGCAGCGAGCCCAACATCGCGCCCCCATCGGGGTCGCCGCCTACGGCCACCGCACTGAGCATGACCATCATCACCACGCCGAGGATGTCCTCAAGGATGAGCGTGGACATGACAAGACCGGCAAAACGCTGCTGCCCCAGCCCCATGTCGTCGAACGCCTTGTAGATGATGGTGGTGGAACTCATGGCGAGCATTCCGCCCAAGAACACGCAGTCCATGCGCCCCCAATGGAAGGCGTGGCCCACACCCATACCGATGAACACCATGCAAAACACGATGGTGAGTGTGGATATGACGGGAGCCATGCCCATCTTGAGTATCTTCTTGATGGAGAAGTCCAGTCCGAGCGAGAACAGCAGGAACATCACTCCGATGTCGGCCCAAGTCTGGATGTCGGCCTTGTCGATGACCGACATCAGATAGGGCATGTGGGGCGATACCAAGAAGCCCGCCACGATATAGCCCAACACCAATGGCTGCTTGAGCTTCTTGAACAACAGTGTGACAACGCTGGCCACTATCAGAATGAGCGCCAGATCCTTGATCAGATTGGGAAGTTCTTCCATGGGAGAGGATTCTGTGTTATGAGTTGAGGAAAAAATGCGAGACCGGAAGGCTGGAGGGAGAGAGAGAGCGTAGGCTGTTCTCTTTCCAAAACTATGGAGCCAACAGGCAGCCCAAAACTTCCAGGCAGGACAAAAAGGCTGCGCCCTTCAAGAGACGGGGCGCAGCCTATTGGGGATGGATGTCGGTTCAGTCGTTGTATTCCGCCGTGAGGGCGCAGATGTTGACAATCACCTCCACAGCCTTGTGCATCACTTGGATGGATACAAACTCGTATGGGCCGTGGAAATTGACGCCACCGGCGAAGATGTTGGGGCAGGGCAGTCCGCGGAACGAGAGTTGCGCGCCGTCGGTGCCGCCACGGATGGGCTCCACCTTGGGCTTCACGCCGCTCTTCTCCATCGCCTTCAACACGATGTCGATGACATGCATGTTGGGGTCGATCTTCTCCTTCATGTTGTAGTATTGGTCGTGGAGCTCGATGCTCACAGTTCCCTCGCCATACTTCTCGTTCATCTTCTTGGCGATGCCCTCCATGAAGCGCTTGCGGTCCTCAAACTTGTCGCGGTCGTGGTCGCGTATGATGTAGTCGAGCTTGGCCTCCTCGCAGCGGCTCTCGATGCCCAAGAGGTGGTAGAATCCCTCGTAGCCCTCTGTGGTTTCGGGAATCTCCGTCTCGGGAATATGGCTGTTGAACTCGCAGGCCAGGCGGCTGGCGTTGACCATCTTGCCCTTGGCGTAGCCAGTGTGCACACTCATGCCCTTGATTCTGATGCGGGCAGCGGCGGCATTGAAGTTCTCATATTCCAGGTCGCCGATGTCGCCGCCGTCCATGGTGTAGGCCCACTGGCAGCCAAACTTCTCCACGTTGAAGTGGTGGGCGCCCTTGCCGATTTCCTCGTCGGGGTTGAATCCCACGCGAATGTCGCCATGCTTGATCTCATCATGGTCGCGCAGATAGCACATGGCCTGCACAATCTCAGCCACGCCGGCCTTGTCGTCGGCGCCGAGTAGCGTGGTGCCATCGGTGACAATGAGGTCCTCGCCCTTGTGGGCCAGCAACTCGGGGAACTTGGACGGCGAGGAGACGATGCCCGGCGAGAGTTCGATGTCGCCTCCGTCGTAGTGCTTCACAACGCGGGCCTTGATGTCCTTTCCGCTGGCATCCAATGCCGTGTCGTAATGGGAGATGAAGCCGATGGTTGGCGTTTTTTTCTTTGTGTTGGAGGGCAAAGTGGCGTAGATGTAGCCCATATCGTCCATCTCCACATCCTTGAGTCCCTCCTTCTCCAGTTCCTCCTTGAGGTAACGGGCGAAGACGAGTTGTTTGGCGGTACTCGGCACGGTGTCGGAATCATCAGCCGACTGCGTGTCAAACTTTGTGTAATTGATGAATCTTTCTGTAATATCCATGGATGGTAGTATAAAGTTTTAGTGTCTTCTGCAAAGATAGTGCAAATCGGGGGAAGAACAAAATAAACGCGCCTAATTTTTACAAACATTATCGCTTGCCCATCTTCTGTGACAACTGTCACACAACTATAGAACAACTGAGGCACAGCAATAGAACAACTGTCGCACAGCAATGGGATAGCCGTCGCACATGTTGTAGAAGCCACCCATTTGCAGGGGTCTTTGTGCCTTTGGAAACGAAATGTAGGGGGATTGAAGCGTGCATCCGCTGGATGTGGACCGTGCCTTGTGTCGGCCCTAAAGAGATATTCAACCGCCGCCCAATCGTCGATTCGACGACAGCCTCTCCGAGGCTGTCGCCGCGTGCTTGTAAAAAGGCTATATATCTTTAGGGCCGGCGCAAGGCACGGCCCCTGCAG
>SAMEA3663103__coassemble_496_pt1 | contig 17714 bp, 8 predicted proteins | sample SAMEA3663103__metabat2_high_PE_013 | metagenome-assembled genome bin SAMEA3663103 (sample SAMEA3663103) | pig gut metagenome | biome: pig gut; feature: pig-associated habitat; material: faeces | place: France | collected 2012 | reverse complement strand
GAGCAACTGACTCTTAATCAGTGGGTCTAGGGTTCGAGCCCCTAAGGGCGCACAAGGCACAAGCCTCATTCATTTCTATTGCTGCGCCCTTAGCTCAGTTGGTAGAGCAACTGACTCTTAATCAGTGGGTCTAGGGTTCGAGCCCCTAAGGGCGCACAATGGTTGACTGGTTTCCGATTGCGGGAGAGCAACCAAGGTAATAAGTTCAGTTGCCGCAACTTCAATAAAGTTGCGGCAATTTTCTGTTTTCTCCATACCCCCTCCTTCATCCCGGCGTATGAGCCGTGTCCCGACATGAGGACGGAACATGCATAGACAGCAGGGAATGTTGGTGAGGCTTGGTGGGGAGCTGACGTTTTATTGGGACAGAGAGGCCAAACAGAGCGGTTTTGGTAGAAAACGGCTTGAAAAATTGTGGGCTAACAATTTTTTTTGTACTTTTGCATGTCTTTCTATAGATTACTTAATACATTGCAATGAAAGTTTCTTATAAATGGCTTAAAGAATACGTTGACTTCGATTTGACTCCCCAGCAGACAGCAGACGCGCTGACCTCTACGGGGCTTGAAGTTGACTCTCTTGAGGAAGTGCAGTCTGTCAAGGGCGGACTGAAAGGATTGTACGTCGGCAAGGTTCTCACTTGTGTGCCGCATCCCAATTCAGACCATCTCCACATCACTACAGTAGACCTTGGCAAAGGCGAGCCGCAGCAGATTGTGTGCGGCGCACCCAATGTGGCTGCAGGTCAGAAGGTCATCGTAGCCGATTTGGGCTGTGTTCTGTATGATGGCGACAAAGAGTTCACCATCAAGAAGTCGAAGCTTCGCGGCGTGGAGTCGCTGGGCATGATTTGTGCCGAGGATGAGATAGGTGTGGGTACGAGCCATGATGGCATCATCGTTCTGCCCGACGACGCCCCTGTGGGGCAGCCGGCCGCTGAATATTACCATTTGGAGAGCGACTGGGTGATAGAGATAGATCTTACCGCCAACCGCGCCGATGCCTTGAGCCACTATGGAGTGGCGCGCGACCTCTACGCCTGGCTGAAGCAGAATGGCTATGAGACCCGACTGCACAGACCCGACTGCAGCAAGTTTGTGGTCGACAACGAGGACCTTCCCATCGACGTGGAAATAGAGAACACGGAGGCTTGCAAGCGTTATGCATGTCTGAGCGTCACCGACTGCGACGTGAGGGAGAGCCCGGAATGGCTGCAGGAGAAACTGCGCGTGGTGGGCTTGCGCCCCATCAACAATATTGTCGACATCACCAATTACATCATGTTGGCCTATGGGCAGCCGATGCATTGCTTCGATGCCGACATGGTGAAAGGCCGCCGAATCGTGGTGCGCACGCAGCCCGAGGGTACCCACTTCACGACCCTCGACGGCGAAGACCACATATTGGGCGAGCATGACCTCAGCATCTGCAATGCTGAGGAACCCATGTGCATTGCCGGAATCTTTGGAGGAAAAGGAAGCGGCACTTACGAGACAACGAGGAACGTTGTCTTGGAGAGCGCCTACTTCCATCCCACTTGGATCCGCAAGAGTGCGCGCCGTCATGGACTTTCCACCGATGCCAGCTACCGCTTTGAGCGTGGCGTGGACCCCAATGGCACGATCTATGCGCTGAAGCAGGCCGCCATCCTCTGCCGCGAGCTTGCTGGAGGAAAGGTGAGCATGCAGATTAGGGACGTTTATCCACAGCCCATGCCCAACTTCAATGTAAGGTTGGAATATGAATACTGCGACCGCCTGATAGGCAAGCGGCTCGGCGCGGAGACCATCAAGAGCATTGCCACGAGCTTAGAGATGAAGATTCTCAAGGAGGACGCCGAGGGCGTTGACTTGGAAGTGCCCGCTTATCGCGTGGATGTGCAGCGTCCGTGCGACGTTGTGGAAGACATTCTCCGCATCTACGGATACAATAATATTGAAATTCCCACCATGCTGAAGTCGTCGCTCACCGTGAAGGGAGAGGAAGATTTGGAGCACAAGATGGAAAACACTGTGAGCGAGCAGCTTGTGGGCGAGGGATTCAACGAAATCCTCAACAACTCGCTCTCCCGCATGGCCTATTATGATGAAGATAAGCTGAATGCCTATCCCTGGGCAAAGACCGTGAAGGTGATGAATCCCCTGAGCGCAGACTTGGGGGTGATGCGCCAGTCGATTCTCTTTGGCGGACTGGAGAGCATAGCGCGCAATGTGAACCGCAAGAGCCAAAACCTAAAGTTCTTCGAGTTGGGCAACACCTACATGTTTGATGCGGAGAGCCGCACAGAGGAGTCGCCCATCAAGGCCTACAGACAGCAGTATCATTTGGGAATGTGGGTGACAGGCAACCGTGTGCAAGGTTCATGGATCCATGCCGATGAGGAATCGAGCGTCTACGAGCTCAAGGCCTATTTGCTCAACGTGCTTCGGCGTGTGGGAGTGACCACGGGTGAAGTGGTGGAGGAGAATGGCGACAACAACATCTTCTCCCACTCCCGCAGTATCAAGGCCCGTGGGGGCAAGTTGATAGCCGAATATGGTGTGCTGGCCGCAGGGGTGCTGAAAATCTGTGGCATAGGGCAGCCCGTGTTCTTTGCCGACTTGAATTGGACAGAACTGATGCGGCTCGTGCGCAAGCACAAGATTGAATACAAAGAAATCTCAAAGTTCCCGCAAGTGAGCCGCGACTTGGCCCTGCTCGTTGACAAGGGCGTGGAGTTTGCCGAGATAGAGAAGATAGCCTATCAGACAGAGAAGAAACTCTTGAAGAATGTGGAGCTGTTCGATGTCTACGAGGGCAAGAACCTGCCAGCAGGCAAGAAGAGCTATGCTGTGAACTTCATCATTCAGGACGACAACCGCACGCTCAACGACAAGGCCATAGACGCAGTGATGAAGAAGCTCATTGCCAATCTGACCAACAAGTTGGGAGCACAACTCAGATAATATAAATCAACAAAAAACAATAATCATTCTCCAATGGGAAGAGCATTTGAATATCGTAAGGCTACAAAGCTGAAAAGATGGGGCCACATGGCCAGAACGTTCACTAAGTTAGGTAAAGAGATAGCCATCGCCGTGAAGGCTGGCGGCCCGGAGCCCGAGAACAACCCTCGCCTGCGTGCCATCATCGCCACTTGCAAGCGCGAGAACATGCCGAAGGACAATATCACCCGTGCCATCAAGAACGCCATGGGCAAGGACCAGAGCGAGTACAAGGAGGTGCCCTACGAGGGATACGGTCCTCACGGAGTGGCCATCTTCGTCGACGCGCTGACTGACAACACCACACGCACCGTTGCCGATGTGCGCTCGGTGTTCAACAAGTTCAATGGCAACCTTGGCACACAGGGCTCTCTGAGCTTCCTGTTCGACCACAAGTGCGTGTTCACTTTCAAGAAGAAAGAAGGTATGGACATGGACGACCTCATCCTCAGCCTCATCGACTACGGCGTGGACGACGAGTACGATGTGGATGACGAGGAGGGCGAAATCACCATCTACGGTGAACCCACGAGTTTTGGTGACATTCAGAAGTTCCTAGAGGACAACGGCTACGAGATTACGAGTGCAGAGTTCACCCGCATCCCCACCGACTTGAAGGATGTCACCCCCGAAGAGCGCGAGACCATCGACAAGATGGTGGAGCGGCTTGAGGAGTTTGACGACGTGCAGAATGTCTACACCAATATGAAGCCTTTGGAGGGAGAGGAGTAAGGCCGTGCCTTCCTACCTTTGCAGACAAACGCCTGCCGTAGCTTGTTGCTATGGCAGGCGTTTGGTTTGTGGGCGTCGGGCCGAAGATAATGCCGCGTGACAATTCAAAGGCATTGATTTTTTCGTGCAAGGATTTATTTTTGAGCGAAGATAATGTCCCATTGCGAAAAAATTACTATATTTGCAATTCAATAGAAAAAACATGGAGAATATAAGGAATTTCTGCATCATCGCCCATATCGACCACGGTAAGTCAACATTGGCCGACCGCCTGCTGGAACGTACCCATACGATACAGATTACGGAGGGCCAGATGTTGGACGACATGGATTTGGAGCGTGAGCGCGGCATCACCATCAAGAGCCACGCCATAGAGATGGACTACACCTCCAAGGACGGCAAGAAATATACACTCAACTTGATAGACACTCCGGGACACGTTGATTTCTCCTACGAGGTGTCGAGAAGCATCGCTGCCTGTGAGGGCGCCCTGCTTGTGGTGGACGCCACGCAGGGCGTGCAGGCCCAGACAATATCCAACCTCTACATGGCCATAGACCATGACTTGACCATCATCCCCGTAATCAACAAGATAGATATGCCCCAGGCCATGCCGGACGAGGTGGAGGATGAAATCGTCGACTTGTTGGGCTGTGGGCGCGACGAGATCATTCGCGCATCGGGCAAGACTGGTGAGGGAGTGGATGAGATTCTTGAGGCTGTTGTCAACCGCATCGACCCGCCGAAAGGCGACCCAAGGAAACCCCTTCAGGCGTTGATTTTTGATTCCATCTTCAACAGCTTCCGGGGTGTGATTGTACTCTGCAAGGTGTTGAACGGATGCATCAAGAAGGGCGACAAGGTGAAGTTCTTCAATACCGGCGAGGAGTATACGGCTGACGAAGTGGGTGTGCTGCGCATGGACATGATTCCCCGCAGCCAGTTGTCCAGCGGCGAGGTGGGCTATATCGTGAGTGGCATCAAGACCGCCACGGAAGTGAAGGTGGGCGACACCATCACCCACGTGGACTGTTCCTGCGACAAAGCCATCGAGGGTTTTGAGGAAGTGAAGCCGATGGTTTTCGCTGGAGTCTATCCAATAGACCCTTCGGAATACGAGAATCTGCGTGCCTCCTTGGAGAAGCTGCAGCTCAATGACGCGTCGTTGACCTTCCAGCCGGAAAGCAGTGTGGCTTTGGGATTTGGCTTCCGCTGTGGATTCCTTGGTCTGCTCCACATGGAAATCATTCAGGAGCGGCTCGACCGTGAGTTCAACATGGATGTCATCACAACCGTGCCCAACGTCTCGTATAGGGTGTACGACAAACAGGGCAACGTGAAGGAGGTGCACAATCCGTCGGGACTGCCCGACCAGACACTCATCGACCACATCGAGGAGCCCTACATCCGAGCCACCATCATCACGTCCACACAATTCATCGGCCCCATTATGACCCTGTGTCTGGACAAGCGGGGCGAACTCATCAACCAGGAATATGTGAGCGGCAACCGAGTGGAGCTGCACTTCTTCTTGCCGTTGGGCGAGATTGTGATAGACTTCTACGACAAGCTCAAGAGCATCTCGAAGGGCTACGCCTCATTCGACTACCATCTGGATTCCTATAGGCCTTCGAAACTGGCCAAACTCGACATCCTGCTCAATGGCGAGCCAGTGGATGCCCTTTCGACGCTCACCCATCAGGACAATGCCGTGTCAATGGGAAGGAGAATGTGCGAGAAACTGAAGGATCTGATTCCACGCCAGCAGTTCGACATCGCCATCCAGGCGGCCATCGGAGCCAAGATCATTGCCAGGGAGACCGTGAAACAGGTGCGCAAGGATGTGCTCGCCAAATGCTATGGCGGCGATGTGAGCCGTAAGCGGAAACTCTTGGAAAAGCAGAAGAAAGGCAAGAAGCGCATGAAGCAGATCGGCAACGTGCAGGTGCCGCAAAAGGCTTTCCTTGCCGTCCTCAAGTTGGACTAATTTTTCATCCACTTAATAATAAGGTGTAAGGAGGAAAGACAATGAAAATACCAGAATCTTCAACACGAGACATCGCCCGGGAATTGGCTCGGAAATACAGTACTATGACCCATCAGGAGCTGGACACCCTTGAGAGTATCATTGTCCCGATGCATTTTGCCAAGGGCGAGATGATTCTCAAGGAGGGCGAAGTCTGTAGAAACATCTACTATCTCGACCGCGGACTCATCCGCCAGTTCTATTACAAGAACGGCAAGGAAGTGACAGAGCATCTTGGCGAGGACCACACCATCTTCATGTGCATTGAGAGTCTGTTCAAGGAGGAGCCATCCTCGCTGCAGGTGGAAGCCCTGGAGCCGTCCTCGGTCTTTGCCCTGCCCAAGGCGCAGTTGGAGCAGATAGCCATCACCAACGTGAACATTCAGATGCTCTATCGTAAGATATTGGAGGAGAGCCTGATTATCTCTCAGGTTCATGCCGACTTGGTGAGATTCGAGTCGGCGCAGAGCCGCTACAGGAAAATGTGCAAGCTCAGCCCGCAGGTGGTCCTGCGCGCTCCTTTGGTGTATATTGCCAACTACTTGCAGATGTCGCCCGAGACTCTGTCGAGGGTTAGGACAGCAGAACTCAATTCTCACGACTGATACCGTCAAGGCCTTGAAGCTCACTGAGTTTCAAGGCCTTTTCTCATGTCTCGCTGTATTCTGCTTGGATGACATTCTTGGAAGAGAGGAATGGAACGGGAATGCCGTCCTTCATGCAGTGGCGATTGGCAATCGGAAAAGCGGATAACGCCATACAGAATTTCAAGCTACAAGCTGACGAGCGCAGCCTTTGAGCAGGTTTGGCGTAGGAAATGACGCAATTGCGATGGAGAAAGCCCGTTGTTTGGTGACTGAAGAGGAATAATTCGTTGTCGGCTGGCAATTTTTTCCCCTTTTCTCGGTATGATATACAATCTTTTTTGTATTTTTGCGAAGAAATAAGCAATTCTAAAAGTTTTTATCAACATGCTAACATTGAAACTAATCAGCGAAGACACGGAACATGTCATCAAAGGCCTGGAGAAGAAGCATTTTGATGGTGCCCGTGAGGCTATCGAAAAGGTTTTGGATTTTGACAGGCAACGTCGCGAAGCCCAGCAGAAGTTGGATGCCAACAAGCAACAGCAGAATCAGCTGTCGAAGCAGATTGGCGGTCTGATGAAGAGCGGCAAGAAGGACGAAGCCGATGCGATAAAGCAACAGGTGGCCGACTTGAAGGCCTCCGACAAGGAACTGCAGGCCCAGATGGAGCAGGCTCAGAACGATATGACCGAGCTGCTGCTGACCATTCCCAACGTGCCCAACGATGATGTCCCCGAGGGTAAGGACGCCTCCGACAACGTGGTGGTGAAGGAGGGGGGAGAGAAACCCAATTTGGGCGATGACGCCCTTTGCCACTGGGATCTCTGCAAGAAGTACAATCTTGTGGACTTTGACCTTGGCGTGAAGATTACCGGAGCCGGATTCCCCGTATACATTGGCAAGATGGCTCGTTTCCAGCGCGCCCTTGAGGCTTTCTTCCTCGACGAGGCCCGCAAGAGCGGCTATCTGGAGATACAGCCGCCTTTTGTGGTCAACCAAGCCTCTGGCCTTGGCACTGGGCAACTCCCAGACAAGGAAGGCCAGATGTACCACTGCAATCTCGACGACCTCTACCTTATCCCAACGGCCGAGGTGCCTGTGACCAATCTCTTCCGCGACGAGATCCTTGACGAGAAGGACCTGCCCATCAAGCGCTGCGCCTATTCGGCCTGTTTCAGACGCGAGGCTGGAAGCTACGGCAAGGACGTGAGAGGCCTGAACCGCTTGCATCAGTTCGATAAGGTGGAGCTTGTGCGCATTGACACTCCAGAGCACAGCTACGACAGCCTAAAGGAGATGCTCGACCATGTGGAGGGCCTTTGCCAGAAGCTTGAGCTTCCCTATCACATGCTCCGCCTGTGCGGTGGCGACATGAGTTTCACCTCAGCCATCTGCTACGACTTTGAGGTGTGGAGCGCAGCCCAGAAGCGCTGGCTTGAGGTAAGCTCGGTGTCTAATTTTGAGAGCTACCAAGCCAATCGCCTGCATTGCCGTTATCGCCATGCCGACGACAAGAAGATTGAACTCTGCCACACCCTCAACGGCTCCGCCTTGGCCCTGCCCCGCATCGTGGCGGCAATCATGGAGGACAACCAGACCCCCGAGGGTATCCGCGTGCCGAAAGCACTCGTGCCTTACTGCGGCTTTGAGATGCTCGACGACAAGAACTTTTAGTCACCTGAGAGTCAAGAGGGCAGAGGTGTCCTCTTGACTCTATATCCATACAAGGCATCCCTGAGGACGCCAATCTATAGAATGCTTCGCGCCACGTGTGCCATGCATTTAACGAATCACCACCAAAGTAACTATTTTATCCTTAAATCATTTCTAAGAAATCATGCATCGTGCATACATGCATCTTGCATCAAAAAAAGACCTAAGTATGTACAAAATCGTAAGCAAGCAACAATTCAGCGAGAAGGTTTTCTGCCTTGAGGTGGAAGCGCCGCTGATTGCGAGAAGCTGCCGCCCGGGCAACTTCATCATCATTCGTGTAGACAGCAAGAGTGAGCGCGTGCCTTACACCATAGCCAAGAGTGATCCCGAGAGGGGAACCTTGACCTTGGTGGTTCAGGAGGTGGGTCTGTCGTCGACCAAACTCTGCCGCCTGTCGGTGGGCGAGGGGGTGCACGACATTGTGGGGCCACTCGGCACTCCGTCGAGAATCGAGAACTACGGCACCGTGCTCTGCGCCGGAGGCGGCATCGGCATAGCCGCTATTCTTCCCATCCTCACCGCCTTGAAAAAAGCCGGCAACAGAGTGGTCTCTGTCTTGGCAGGACGCACAAAGGAACTTGTCATCATGGTGGATGATGTGAAGGAATACAGTGATGAAGTCATCATCATGACCGACGACGGAAGCTGGGGCAAGAAAGGAGTCGTCACCGTTGGCATGGAAGAGGTGATCAACCGTGAGCATGTCGACAAGGTGCTGGCCATCGGTCCTCCCATAATGATGAAGTTCTGCTCGTTGATGGCCCATAAATATGGAATACCCAACGACGTTTCGCTGAACACCATCATGGTGGACGGCACCGGAATGTGCGGAGCCTGCCGACTTACGATAGGTGGAAAGACGAAATTTGTGTGCATCGATGGTCCAGAGTTTGACGGTGACCAGGTGGACTGGGACGAAATGTTCAAGCGCATGGGAACTTTCAAGCGCGTGGAGCGTGAGGAGATGGACCACTATGCGGAGCATCTGCCCCAATCCATGGCCGAAGAGCGTGCGGAGCAGAGGGAGCGGCAAGACACATTGGGAAAGCCTGAGACCCAAGGGGAGGACGAGGAGTCGCTGACCGACCGCAACGCACCCTGGCGCCAGGAGCTGAGGGCTGCCTTGAAGCCTAAGGATCGCAAGGCCATAGAGCGAGTGGTCATGCCCGAGTTGGATCCTGCATACAGGGCCACTACCCGATTGGAAGAGGTCAACAAGGGGCTTACGAGGGAGCAGGCCATGACCGAGGCAAAGCGCTGCCTCGACTGCGGCAAGCCCACCTGCGTGGAGGGCTGTCCCGTCAACATCAACATACCCTCTTTTGTGAAGAACATCGAGCGGGGCAACATCTTGGGCGCAGCCGCTGTGCTGAAGCAGACTTCGGCTCTGCCCGCCATCTGTGGCCGCGTTTGTCCACAGGAGAAGCAGTGCGAGAGCAAGTGCATCCATCTGAAGATGGGTGAGAAGGCCGTGGCCATAGGCTATTTGGAGCGTTTTGCCGCCGACTATGAGCGGGAGAGCGGGCAAGCCCAGCTCCCTGCCTGTGCCCCCGGCAATGGCATCAAGGTGGCCGTGGTGGGCTCTGGCCCCGCTGGTCTGAGCTTTGCCGGCGACATGGTGAAGCGAGGATTTGAAGTGTATGTCTTCGAGGCTCTCCACGAGGTGGGCGGAGTGCTGCGCTACGGCATTCCTGAGTTTCGTCTGCCCAACCACATTGTGGATGTGGAGATAGACAACCTGCGCAAGATGGGTGTCCACTTCCAGACCGACTGCATCGTGGGCAAGACCATCTCCATAGAGGAGCTGGAGGAGCAAGGCTTCAAGGGCGTGTTTGTGGGTTCTGGAGCCGGACTGCCCAACTTCATGGGCATTCCCGGTGAGAACGCCATCAACATCATGTCGAGCAACGAGTATCTCACCCGAATCAACTTGATGGACGCAGCCAACCCAGAGACCGACACGCCCATCAACTTGGGCAAGAAGGTGATTGTGGTAGGTGGTGGCAACACGGCCATGGACTCCTGCCGCACCGCCAAGCGCTTGGGAGCCGACGTGACGCTGGTCTACCGCCGCTCAGAGGCAGAGATGCCAGCTCGTTTGGAAGAGGTGAAGCACGCCAAGGAAGAGGGCATCCGATTCCTCACCCTCCATAATCCCAAGGAATATCTTGTTGATGAGAATGGCGCGGTAAGGGCAGCGGTGCTCGACGTGATGGAGTTGGGCGAGCCTGATGCCTCAGGCCGCCGCCGTCCCGTGCCCACGGGTGAGACCCTCACGATGGATTGCGACCAGGTGGTCGTGGCTGTTGGAGTGAGTCCCAACCCATTGGTGCCCAAGTCGGTTTCCGGACTGGAGTTGGGACGCAAGAATACGATAGTGGTCGACGAGAACATGCAATCGAGCCGCGGTGAAATCTATGCCGGCGGCGACATCGTGCGCGGCGGCGCCACAGTGATTCTCGCCATGGGCGACGGCCGCAGGGCCGCCAAGGGAATGGCTGAGAAGCTGCTCCAAAAGTAATGGGAGAGGAGGGCCAATCGAGGTGGAAAACCCGATTGGCCCTCTTTCGTCCTTGTATGAAGAAACTGTTGAGAATGATAATGCTATAACCTTATGATTCAATCCCTTACAATATACCGTGCAAGTGCGGGAAGCGGAAAGACCTTCCGTTTGGCCGTGGAATATATCAAGCTTCTCATCCAAAATCCGATGGGCTTTCGCAACATCCTTGCCGTGACCTTCACCAACAAGGCCACTGAAGAAATGAAGATGCGCATTCTCGGACAGCTCTACGGTCTGGCCAAGAGCCTGCCACCGTCGGACGACTACCTAAGGGCAATCATGGACGACACCTCTTTCGATGAGAAGACCATTAGAGCCAGGTCGCAGACCGCGCTGATGCTGATTCTCCACAACTACCAGTATTTCCGCGTGGAGACCATCGACTCCTTCTTCCAAAGTGTGCTGAGAAACCTCGCCAGGGAGCTGGGGCTCAACGCCAACCTGCGTGTGGAACTGAATGACAGGCAGGTGGAGGAAGAGTCGGTCGACAGGATGATAGAGTCGCTCCATGCCAACGACAAGGTACTGAAATGGATCATGGAGTTCATCAATCAGAACATGGCCGACGACAAGTCGTGGAATGTCATCAGTGAACTGAAGTCGTTTGGGATGAACATCTTCAAGGACGACTTCAAGGACAACCGGGAGGAGATGGACAGGAGGTTCTCCGCCCCAGACTTCTTCAAAGACATCAGCAGCACCCTGTTCGCCATCAGGAAAACCGCGGAGGACCACTTCAAGGGGATTGCTGACGAATTCCACGCCATAGTCGACAAGTATGGCCTCAAGACCGACGACTTCAAGTTCAAGGGCTCGGGTGCTTGGACCTACTTCAAGAAGTTGGGCAATGGAGCCTATACCGACTCCGAGCTGTTGGGCAAGCGATTCTTGGAGGCCATGGAACATCCTGAGGCGTGGCTGGGCGCCAAGGGGCTCACCGCGGCCGGGGAGGAGCTTTCAGCCCTGGCGCAGAAGAGCGAGCGCACCCGAAAGGAATACGCCCGAAGCTACTATTCGGCCTTGTTCACCCTGCAGAACCTCTATAAGATACGACTGTTGCGCTATATCGACGAGAGCGTGGACAAGAGGAACAAGGAACTGAGCAGGTTTCTGCTCTCCAACACCCAGACCCTCTTGGCCGGGATGATCAAGCAGTCGGACTCGCCCTTCGTCTATGAGAAGATTGGCGCCCAGATACAGCACATCATGATAGACGAGTTCCAGGACACGAGCCGAATACAATGGAAGAACTTCAAGGTGCTTCTCGGCGAGAGCATGGCCAAGGCTCCGAAGGATGACGATGGAATCTCGCAAAACCTCATTGTGGGCGACGTGAAGCAGAGCATCTACCGCTGGCGCGACGGCGACTGGAAACTGCTCAACAGCATTGAGGGGGAATTCAATCCCGGCGAGCTCAACGCCCAGCCCATGAAGGTCAACTACAGGTCGAGCCGGAATGTTGTGGTGTTCAACAACTCTTTCTTCGAGTTTGCCAACCGTGCGGAGGCCGAGCGGCTGAGGGGCGAGACCGATGGGCTTCGCGGCAGCGTGCCGGCGGCAGCGTGCAAGAGTTTGGTGGGTCAGGCGGGAGAGATAGAGAAAGCCTACGACGGCCTGTCGCAGGAGGTGCCGGAATGGCGGCCCGCGGAGGGACGTGTGGAAATTGACCTCATTCCCGAGAAGACCGATGATGGAGAGAGCTACGACGACAGGATACTGGAAATGCTCAGGCGGACCATTAACCAGCTCGTGGACCAGCAGCGTGTGGAGCTGAAGGACATCGCCATCCTCTCCCGCTCGCGGTCGGAGATTTCCCACATCGTGGACTATTTCATGAGCTTGCCCGACAATCCTGTGAAGATGGTCTCCGACGAGGCCTACCAGCTGCAGGCCTCGCCGGCGGTGAACCTGATTGTCACCGCACTAAGGGTGGTAGCCAATCCGGGAGACATTTATTATGTGGCCTTGTTGGCCCATTTGTACCAGCGCTTCCGGTGTGGGAATGAGGACGACTTGAGCCAGATGGCCATGCCAGTGGTGGAAAACAGGGGAGAGACTGGCGGAATGGAGGTGTATTTCGAACATTTGGTGTCGTTCCTACCGAGGGGCTTCTACAACAACCTTGGGCGCACCTCGGTCATGCCGCTCGTCGACATGGTGGAGGAGATAAGGAGCGTGTTTGGACTCAACGACTGGGACAGCCAGACGGCCTACTTGTGCTGCCTGAGCGACCAGCTCTCCCGCTATGTGCAGGACAACCCGGGCAACGTGGCCGACTTCCTGCGCCTTTGGGACGAGTCGCTCTGCTCGAAGAGCATCACAGGCTCGGAGAGCGATGGCATACGCCTGCTCACCATCCACCAGAGCAAGGGGCTGGAGTTTGGCCATGTCATCATACCCTATTGCGACTGGGTGTTGGAACGCTATGACAACACGCTGTGGACCACGCCTAAAGAGAAGCCCTACACGGAGTTGGTGAAGGTGCCGGTGAAATTCCAATCAAGGCTCTTGGAGAGCATCTACGCCTACGACTACGAGACTGAGCACCAGCAGGTTGTGGTAGACAACCTCAATCTTCTCTACGTGGCCTTCACCCGTGCCAAGAAGGGACTCTACGTGATGGGGAAGCGAAAGCCCGTGAGGAAGAAGCAGGACGAGGATAAATGGAATTGCCGTTCCTACACCATAGAGGACTATCTCGTGTCGGGTGCTGAGCAGCGTCCCGAGGGCAGCCTCACCGCCGAGTCTTCCGACGGCACTCTGCATTTCGAGATGGGGCAGCCCATAGCGAGCCCGTCAAAGCCGGCGGAGAAAAAGAAGCCCACTGCCAATGTGTTCGACCGCAAGCCGGAGCCAAAGGACATAGCCTTGACGCCCAAGACCCATCACGTGGTGTTCGTGCAGAGCAACCAAAGCCGCCATTTCATCGAGGGCGGCATGGAGAGTCAGGAGCGTGAGGCCGCGTTCATCGATTTGGGCAATGTGCTGCATGAGCTGTTCTCCACCATAGCGACCATCGACGACGTGGAGCCGAGGCTCGCCGAGTTTGAGCTGGGTGGCATCATCGGCGCGCCCGCCATCCCACGTGAGAAGGTGTTGCGGCTGGTGCGCACGGCTTTCGACGATCCCTTGGTGAGACAGTGGTTCAGGCCCGGCCTCACACTGATGAACGAGTGCAACATCCTCGCCACCGACCCACTGACTGGTTCCCTCGCCACCTACCGCCCCGACCGCGTGATGATAGACGGGCGTGAGGCGGTGGTGGTGGATTTCAAGTTCGCCACCCCTGACGCCGACCACGAGAAGCAGGTCAGAAACTACATGGGGCTTCTCCGCTTGATGGGTTACAGTGAGGTGAGAGGTTTTCTGTGGTATGTGTTCAGGAATGAGACAGTTCAGGTCAATCCCTATTAATCTTATTGAGTAGAATGAAGACTTTCTTGGAGTATGTCGCTCAAGACATCAAGCAAAAATACAGTTCCAATTTAGGGCGCATCGCCGTGGTGTTCCCCAACAAGCGGGCGTCGGTTTTCTTCAATGCGGCTTTGGCCGAGGGCGAGACACGGCCGTTCTGGAGTCCGGCTTACATCACCATCAGCCAGCTCTTCCGCGATCAGAGCCACCTGCAAGTGGCCGATTCCATCAAGTTGGTGTGCGACCTGTATAAGGTCTACACCCGTCTGACGGGAGCGCAGGAGACCTTTGAGCATTTTTATGGTTGGGGGCAGCTGCTCTTGGCCGACTTTGACGACCTCGACAAGAATATGGCCGACCCTCGGCAAGTGTTCCGCAACGTGGAGGGCATCCACGAGTATGACGACGTGGACTTCCTCGACGAGGAGCAGAAGAAGTTGGTGGGCAAGTTCTTCGCCAACTTCACCGAAGACCAAGGCTCTTACCTCAAGCAGAAGTTCATGGAGTTCTGGAGCCGCCTCTACGACATCTATATGGAATACAACTCCACCCTCTTGGCCCAGCGGCTGGCCTACGAGGGGCAGCTCTACCGCCAGGTGGCTCAACTTGAGGAGCTTCGGCTCAAGTATGACTGCTACCTCTTAGTGGGGTTCAACATGATGCAGGAGGCTGAGATCCAGCTGGCCAAGCGGCTGGAGCGGATGGGGCGTGCCAAGTTCTATTGGGACTTCGACGCTTACTACACCCGTGCCTTTCAGGTGGGCGGGCAGGAGATGTCCCATGAGGCCGGCCGCTACGTCAACCAGCTTCGCCGGATGTTTCCCAACCAGCTCGACGAGGGGCGCGCCGACATCTTCGACAATCTGTCCCGTCTTGGTGACATCACGATAGTGGGCGCGCCCACCGAGGACGTACAGGCCCGCTATGCTGCCACCTGGCTGAGGGAGAACGGTCGCTACAAGGACGGCATCCGCACGGCAATCGTGCTGGCCGACGAGAATCTCCTGCCTACCGTGGTGCATTGCATACCCAGCGAGGTGGGGCAGCTCAACATCACAATGGGCTATCCCCTGTCCCTGTCGCCGGTGGCCTCGCTGGTGATGCAGCTTGTGCAGTTGGAGGTGAACCCCCGCTACCGCAATCCCTACAGCCGCCGGCTCTTCATCGCCAAGTTGCTCCGCCTGCCCTATGCGTCGCTCTTCGACAGCGGGCTGCTCTCCGAGCCCCTGCCATCCGGTTCTGGTCCCGATCCCGACCCGCTGGCCCTGCTTGGACTCCTCTTCGAGGTGGTGGCCCAGATTGGCGCCCGCTACCGCCAGCTCGGCGCGGGAGAGAAGCCCACAAAGGGAGACCCCTTCTTCTTGGAGTCGCTCTTCAGGATCTACACCCAGCTCAATCGACTGCGCCAGCTCATCGAGGCGGGCGACCTGCCGCTCATGGGCGGCGAGGGGCTGCAGGCCCTGCTGCGCCAGCTCATTAGAGACGACTCGGTGCCATTCCATGGTGAGCCGGCCGCGGGCGTGCAGCTCATGGGCGTGCTGGAAACCCGCAATCTGGACTTCGACCATGTGCTGGTGCTCTCCTGCAACGAAGGCAACCTGCCCAAGGGCGTGGGCGACACCTCTTTCATTCCCTACACCCTGCGCAAGGCCTTTCAGCTCACCACCGTCGACAACAAGGTGGGCATCTACTCCTACTATTTCCACAGCCTCATCCAGCGGGCCAAGGACGTGACGCTGGTCTACAACCATTCGGTCTCCGACGGGGGCAATGGCGAGATGAGCCGCTTCATGCTCCAGCTTATCGCCGAGAAGGGAATGTCGGTCAAGAGGCTCGAGCTGCGCACTCCCTTGGAAATCATCAAGCAGCAGCCGCCCGTGATAGCGAAGACGGGCAGGGTGGCTGAGGCCCTGGAATCCATCGACAGTTTCGCTCCCACGGCCATCAATCAGTACCTGCGCTGTCCCCTGCGCTTCTACTACCGCTATGTGGCCCATGTGAGGGAACCCGAGGAGGACGTGGAGGAGGGAGTGGACAATGTACAGTTTGGACTTATCTTCCACAAGGCCGCCCAGCTCATCTACGAAAGTCTCAAGGATGGAGAGTTGATGGTGACGCCCGCGGCCATCTCCCGCCTCTTGGCCGACGGGAAGAGGCTCGATGGCTTCCTCGACGACGCATTCCGCGAGGAGTACTTCCATGGCTCCACACCCTCCTACAATGGTCTGCAGGTGATCAACCGCAATGTCATCATGGGCTTGCTCAGGCGCATGCTCTCCATCGACCGCAAGCGCGCTCCGTTCCGGCTTCTTGGCACTGAGACAAAGGTGAGTGCCAGCCTGGAGTGTGCCGACGGACGCTCCATCACTCTCTATGGCTACATCGACCGGCTCGACTGCGCGTCGGCCAACGGAGACGGCACGCTCGATCATATACGGGTGGTGGACTACAAGACGGGGCGGAAGAAGCCGGGAGCGATAAAGTCGATGGACGACATCTTCAAGCCAGATAACATTGTGGGCAAGCATGGCGACTACTACCTGCAGACCATCCTCTATGCTGACATAGTTTGCCACGACCGTACCCTCAACCGTGGAGGCCTCCCCGTCAAGCCGCAGCTTTTCTATGTGCAGAACGCAAAGGAGGAGGGCGACGACCTCTCGCTCCTCATCGGGGGCGAGCCGGTGGTGGTGTCGAGGGATTTTGGTCCTGCCTTCCATGATGGTCTTGCCCGTGTGGTGAATGACATCTTCGACTTGTCGCTTCCTTTCCAGCCCAATGTATCCAAGCAGTGCGACACTTGCCCTTTCAGGCCGATGTGCTACTGAGGCTGGGGAAACGCCTTTTTTTATTCACAATCCATGATTGGCATTCACCTTGCATGGGGGCGATGGGCTTTCTCTTCAATGTTCCATCGCTTCTCCAAACATCCTCATGCATGCGAGGGCAATTTCCCCCAAAAATGCTGTCCGCTAAAACTCAAAATGGAAAAACTTTCTGCCCGAAGCCCCGTAAAATGGGCTTCGGGTTTGATCTTTCAAACGTAAGCCCCCTCTCTAATCGAACAGACACGGTTCAGGAGGTCTTTCCTTAGCCACCTGAACCATTTCTATCTCCCATCTTTTGCGGTATATGGCGATGATTTCCAAAACATTCTCGAATCTCTGCGTTTTGGTGATTATATGCATCCAACTACGGTGTGTCGGTTGGTCTATTCTTGTGTGTCGGTTGGTCTATTGCTGTGCGTCGGTTGTTCTGCTGTTGTGTGACAATTGTCACACAACTTGGATAAGCGATGGCAAAGTAACGTAACCATCCATTTTAGGCCGTCTTTCCTATAAGCTGCAAATTTCCGACCTTTGCCGAAAATTTACAGCTTTATGTTTAATCTCAACGAGAACAATCGGTTATTCATTTCCAATGCTCCTACCGACATGCGTGTAGGAGTCAACGCTATGTGCGGCAAGGTTCGGCAGGCCGGGGGCGACCCCACTGACGGGAAGGTCTATGTTTTTGTAGGCAAGACACGCACGGTCATGAAGCTCCTCCACTGGGAGCGTGGAGGATATGTAATGTATTACAAGCGGCTTGAGACAGGCAGGCTCTCGCCCCGTCTGTTTCCCTTGGACCAGCCTACAGGATTCCGTGAGATACGCTGGGACGAGCTGGTCCTTTTCATAGAAGGAATATCG
>SAMEA3663103__coassemble_492_pt1 | contig 17755 bp, 9 predicted proteins | sample SAMEA3663103__metabat2_high_PE_013 | metagenome-assembled genome bin SAMEA3663103 (sample SAMEA3663103) | pig gut metagenome | biome: pig gut; feature: pig-associated habitat; material: faeces | place: France | collected 2012 | reverse complement strand
TGACGTTTTGAGACCGATAGATGCAGAAGACGACCGAAACGACAACTGCACTTTAACGATTTATCTGTCAGCCTAATTTATAGAACCAGCCTTAATTAATAGATGCCTTCATATAATTCATAGGTTCCAATAGATTCATCAATCATATCACTTATGCCTTTAGGCGGAGTCAATTAGCAAGTGCAAATTTACAAAGTCTTTTTGTAAACGACTTCATCTGGAGTGAGAATATTTAATTTTTCCCTTGGTCTTGCGTTAATTATTCTTTGTATCATTTTATTCTCTTACATCTTACATATTACAGAACAAAATGATTCAGGTATTGATTCTATCAAGCTTGAAGAATATACGGCATTTTGGGAAACAGAGTTAGCTTGGATTCCATAGCTGGAACTTATAACGGTGTGTTACCACCTAATGTTGAAACAACACTCACATTAAATGCTGATGGTACCTATCGTTTGAAGCAGAAATCTCCAACTTGAACTATTTTAATGGACCAAAGACAAACGCATCAGCTGAGTCACTCAACTCAAAGATCAAATGCTTCCGGTCACAGGTCAAAGGAGTTAGAGACATCCCTTTCTTCATGTACCGTTTAGCAACAGTTTTGGGTTAGCGACTGTACGCACTCCACAGCGTTTGTCGCTTGCGCCGCTCTGTCTCAGTATCTCTGAGGCGGAGCGTTTTTTTTATGCATATTGGACACTGCTATTTCTCATTCATAAGGCCACAACAGGCAAGTATTCATGTTTAAGCGATGGTCATAGAGATATAGACCTAACTTTGCCTGCGCGCCTGATGAAGGAAATCTGAAGGAGAGATCCCCGTGATCCGCTTGAAAGCTAAGGCGAAATTAGAACGGGAGCCAAACCCCACATCAGCTGCAATGCCAGCAATGGTGAGATGTCCATAGTGTTCCTGGTCGCTAAGCCGGCGGCAAGCCTCAGCCACACGGACCTCACTGAGCAGCTGTTTGAAGTTCTTATGATACCTCTCGTTGATCACCTGCGACACATATTTGTCATTGGACTCGACAAGAATGGCTAATTGATGAAGGGAGAAATCCTGAGAGGAGAAATTTTCAGGTTCGTTGATGGCTTGGTCTATACGTCCAAACAGTGAGCTCTTTAGATCTTCGTTAAGTCCCGACGGACGTTCTTCTGCCGACGAAGGAGATTTCGTGATGGGCATTTTATGCGCCAGCAACTCCTGATTCTTCTCGTAAAGCTTTCTTACGTAGGCTTTCTGCTTTCTTAGTCCACGGATGTTAATCACGAGGGCTACGGCAATAACGATGATGAAAGCCGACAATACCACCACGATCATCACCATCTGATGATGACGGGCATTTCTGGCTGAGAGTTGATTGTTCAACTGAGAAAGTTCATGGACAAAAGCAGATCGCTCCATACGTTCGGCATTGCTTTTTGTCAGCAAGCTGTCTTTGGACTTGAGATACAGATAATCATAGCGGTCTGCCAAAGCGCTCTTTCCCTGTTCACGATACAAACCGGCCCAGTGACGAAGTACTCTGTTATGTGTTGCAGCATCATAATATTTCGATGCATAGCCGTCGAGTTGCTGCAGGATAGCCTTCGCCTCATGCCATTGCTTTTTCTTATGATAAACCTCATAGATATTCCAAAGCGCTAACAGCTTACAGCTCACGGTCACCATCTTTACATTCTCAGCATCACGAAATTGTTTCTGAAACCAAATTAAAGACTTTTCATAATTTCCCGCTTTAAAAGCCAAAGTCCCTTGATAATCATCGAAGACAAATTTAGATAGCGGATCGTGTTTCAGGGCTGGAATACTCAGAAACCGCCTGACCTCATCCTGTATCTCACCGATAGAACCTGAATCGCTGAGAAAGGAGAACAAGTTGAAAAAACTCGCGCTTGCCACATTCCATTGTTTTTGTCTAATGGCTTCATCAAAGGCCATTCTCGAGTATTTCAGTATTTGATGGTCGTTGTCGCTGATTCCCAACAGCCCACTGCGGTTGAAATATATAGCAGCCAAATTCAGATAGGCATAGGCAAGGTTGTCGCTGATATGATATTTCTTGCTTGCCACGACGGCCTGAAGAAGATAGTCGTAGGCATGTTCAAAATCCAAATAATAGCCCCCGTAGAGATAGCCCAAATTATTGAGTGCCAGCGCATAGCACCGCATTTCTGCTTTGCTGCCCTCCTTATTTCGATATCTATCGGCGATGATGGTGTAGCAGACCAATGCCGAATCGGGTTTCTGTCTTTCGTTGAGATAGTGTACTCCTAAGGCTGAGAGGCGTTCCGTTGGCATGTCTGCATAGCGTTTTAATTCACTTGACTCTAATGAGGCCCCTGCTGCAAGGCTATGCGTTGCTGCAAAGAACAGAAAAGAGAGAACAGATAGGATATATCGCATGAATGACGAAATTATAAATTCAAGTGCAAAGTTAATAAATAATTTCAAAGAGATATTCACTTTTTCAAGACTTCCAAACATCTATTAATGTTCTAATTCCTTGAAATTAGACACACCGAAAGGGGAAAAGAACGATCACTGTCTGTAATTTCCTTAAATTTGCAACGAACTAAACTTATTTTCATTATGAAGAAAATTTATCTAACCGGGCTTCTTCTCCTTTTGACAAGCCTCACCATTACCTCCGCCCCAGTGACTCCAAACAGGGCGAAAGCCATTGCCGCGCAGTATCTTATCAGAGTAACCGAAGGACACAAAGTCGCGCCTGCTGCCAAGACCCTTTCACTTGCCTATACCGGCAAGGATGCCAAAGGGCAAAACACGCTCTATGCGTTCAACAATGGGCGGAACGAAGGATTCGTGATCATCGCTGGTGACGACAGAGCACCCGAAATTCTTGGATATACCGACCGAGGAACATACGACACAGCCATCATGCCTACCAACATGAAATGGTGGATCAGCCAGATGGAAGCTCAAATGGAATATCTCATCTCACATCCCAATACAACCATGAGTAAGCCTCGCCGGGCCGCGAAAGTGGTGGAGCCCCTGCTCGGAGAGATTGCCTGGGACCAGGAATCACCTTACAATCTCTATTGTCCCTATATCACGTACTATGACGAATATGAGGAGGAAGAGGTGAGCGGACGCGCTCCAACGGGTTGTGTAGCCACGGCCTTGGCCCAAGTGATGTATTTTTGGAAATATCCTAATGCTTCTACGGGCAGCATCTCGTATACCACAGCCACGGCCAAACAAACAGTAAGTGCAGATCTGAATACGTCTTACGACTGGAGCGTGATGACGCCGACATGCGACAAATATAGTGAAGACACGACGAAAAGTGCCATCGCGAAACTGATGTTTAACATCGGAGCAGCGCTCCAGAGTGACTATACACCCAGTGGCACAGGGGCTTACGATGTGGATGTGGTTCCTGTGATTACCAAATATTTTGGTTATGACAAGGGGGCGCGCTATGTCCCCCGCGACTATACTCCAGCGTCAGACTATGAGAGCATGCTCATCAGCGAGATTGAAGCCGGGCGACCCGTTCCGTATGGTGGAGTGACCAGGAGACAGGAAGGCCACTTCTTCGTACTCGACGGTATGGATGCCGATGGCCTTTACCACGTCAACTGGGGGTGGGGCGGAATGAACAACGGCTACTTCTTGATTTCCTCACTCCAGCCCATGGAACAGGGGGTAGGCGGTTCGGCATCGAATGATGCCTTCAAATATCATCAGCTTTTCATCGCCGGTATGCAGCCCGACCAGGGCGGCTCGGCTGAAACGGTGTGGAATCTGGTCTACAACAAAGTAAAAAGCATCAGTGACACCTTCGACCGCAACTCTGCCGTCAGCACTTCAATCTACGGACTGACCAACATTTCATCCACGTCAGATACGTTGATCTGCAAGCTCAACTGGACACTGATGACTCCTGACAGCACCATCGTATGGCAGTCAACCATAAAGCCCGATACTTTAGGCCTCTATGATGGATACGACAAACTGACGTACAAGCTTTCTATCCCCGACAGTATTAAAGCTGGCAGCTATCTGCTGGTACCTACCTACACCACCGCCAACGACGACTACAGCAAGACGCGTTTCATGAATGTGCTTACCGGAGCCAACAAATACTACAGTCTGACCTTGACCGACACGGACATGACCTGGGAGACTGAAGGTGAACCGAAGATTTCTGTGGAAGACATTACTCCCGACACGCTCATCGGAGGACAGACCAATAAGATTACGGTGACCTTCAACAATCAGGGCGGTGACTACGTGGGCGACGTTGGACTATTACTCTATGTCAACGGAAAACGCCGTGTTTACCCCACCCAAACCACTGAGAGCCGCATCGTGGCCATTCCCGGACACACTGTTACAACCCTAACGTTTACTGAACCTCTCGACGATGACCTCGTCACCGATGATGACTACGTGGTAAAATTCATAGGCACGAGTACAGAAGAGGATGAATACGGAGTCAAGGAAGACATTGAACTTGCCATAGGACATATCGCCTTAAAGGGTGCAGTCAAACCAGCTATGTTGAATATAGACGACGATCTAAGAATTCTCTCCGGTGAGAATGGTGTAGTCCCTTCCAACAACATAGTCCTTGAGGCCACCATCAGCAATGAGGGAAATGATTTCAATGGTCCGCTCACGGCAGTCTTCTACGACGAAGATGAGTGGGAAGAAACGGAAAGGATCGCCACCGACAGCATTGCCATTCCAGCTGGCAGCACTGGTACAACGTTCACTTTCACCTTAGCGATGGAAAAGGCCATAGAGGGACACACCTACGAATTGTCGCTCTACAATCCGCAATCAAGCGAATACATAATACCCAGCTACAACAATAGTGTAAAATTCATTGCCGGAAAACCGGTAATTACCGGCATCTCAAAGACGACTGTGGACAAAGTCATCAGTTTCGATGGTAGCCGGATACTTTGCCAGGCACAGCAAATCAGCCTTTACAACATGGTTGGCCAATGCATAGCCTCATCCAACGGAACAAGTTTGTCCACAACTGGTCTGCCACAAGGCACTTATATTCTTCGGGCTAAGACGGCACAAGGTCCACTGACAAAGAAAATAACCGTTAGAAAATAAAATCTATCCAACTATGAGAACAAAAAAGATCTATTTTACCATTTGTCTTTTCCTGCTGCTCAACAGCATGGGAGCGCTGGCAGACCAATTCACGGCATCGCACTATTCCGCAGTTATTCAAGGATCGTGTATCTATGCCAAATCCTGGGACGACGCCGAAGGCTATACCCCCATGGGCATCTACCAGATGAGCGAAAAAGACGGATTCGCAGTGGTTCCATTTATGATCTCAGAGAAAGTGGTCTACAGCAACGGTGGCGGCGCCTTCATTGGCGACGACTTCTACTGCGTATGGAAGCAGGAAGACAAAACTTTGGGCTTCTCCCTGAGTCAAGTCATACGGTGGAATCTGAAAACGGGAGAGCGCAATAATCTTGGAATATGCGACGACAACCTCGCGGCGACACCGGCTGGAACGGCCGTTGACCCACAGACAGGCCAGGTGTACGGCATCTTTTGGGACTCCAAGGACAAGTCGTCACGAGAACTTGGAATCGTGGACTATCCCAACAAGACACGCACCACTATTGCCACCATCGACAAGGCGCTTTACGGATTGTGTATCGACAAGGCCGGACAAATGTATGCCATCGATGGCGACGGAAATCTTGTGAAAGTAGACAAGGCCAACGGCGACATTTCTGTTGTAGGGCCAACAGGCATCAAACCCAAATATATGCAGGCTGCCGTGGTTGACACTTACACCAACAAGATGTACTGGAACGCCATAACATCCAAGGAGACATGGCTCTGCGAGGTGGATTTGTCTACTGGGGCTACAACCAAGTTGACCCAGCTCACTGATGAGAACGAATTCTCAGTATTGCGTGTCCTCCCACCGGCTGCGGCTGATAAGGCTCCTGCGCAGGTCACCAACCTAAAGGCTGAGTTTGTAGATGCCAATACCACAGGCACCATTTCCTTCACGATGCCTACCGAGACCTTCGACAGTACACCACTTACGAATGAGCTTACTTATCAAGTATCAAATGCTGATGGAAAACTACTTGAAGCGACAGCGTCGCCAGGGGAGCAAGTGAGCCAGCAGATCACGGCTGCCCAGGGAGAGCAGACCTTCACGGTGGTAGCCATCAACGACGAGGGCAACAGTCCGGCGGAAGCTATCCAGCAATACGTGGGCTACGACACGCCAAAGGCTCCTGCCGAAGTGAAACTCTCTATAGACGAAACCGGTGAGGCCACGCTTTCATGGCAGGCTTCTACGGAGGGTATCCACGGGGGATATGTCGATACGCAGCATCTGACTTACAGCATATTCCGCCAGCCGGAAGAAGAAAAAATTGTAAGTGGAGTCACTGCTACACAATGGACCGAGACCCTCGAGCGGGGATATGCCAGTGCCTACAAGTACGGCGTGACGGCCGACAATCATGGTCTTGAAAGTGAGGCCGCTATTTCCAATTCCGCTGTGTACGGCGATGGTTTGGTAATTCCTTGGAGCTGCACATTCGACGACGCTTCTTCGCTCGACCTCTTCACAGTCATCGACGCCAACAACGACGGCCACACATGGAGATGGACAAAATACCACGATGGTGCTGCCTACTATATCTACAGCAAAACCAATGATGCCGACGACTGGCTTCTCTCGCCCCCCCTGGCGTTGGAGGCTAATAAGAGCTACATCGTGAAATTCGACAATGAGGTGCTGAAGGCCAAATACCCTGAGAAGATGGAGCTACGCTACGGACAAGGCCTCAATACGGAAACCTATGAAGTGCTGATGCCGGTTACAACCTTCACAAACGATGAATATACGACCAACACGTTCACCATCCGTCCTCAACAAGAGGGTGACTACCATCTGGCTTTCCACATCGTGAGCGACGCTAACGAGGGATCCATGTCAATAGACAACCTCGTGATCGACTACGATCCAGCGGCTGGTGTCCAAGACATTACATCCACGATAAGCAATAATCATCATCCGATGTTCGACCTCGGTGGAAGACAAGTCAACAGTAAGATCTTGCGTACTGGCATCTACATCCGCGACGGGAAGAAAGTGGTGGTAGCTAAATGAAGACAATAGCTCTCCCACCCTTCAGACTTCACAGATGAAATTACCTATTGTAATAGAGGCCCAGCCTATCGCTTGACAATAATAGTTGATCACCACTATAGCCAACAAGGCTCTCAGAGAAAAGTCCCGGGAATGATCCTGGGACTTTTTTCATAGTTAGTCCCACCAGCAAGACATCGCAAACCAACCAATCAAAACTGATCCCAAAAGTTAAGGAAAATTGTCATGGACGGGCTTTAGCTGCCGATGGAGCTGTGGGGGGTTAAAGTTATGGGGATAGCCTTACGAGCAAGCTCGACGGCTACCCCCATAACTTCAACGCCCCTACGGGGGCCAAGCCCGTCCATGACGAAAATTGCTTTGGCATAAAATTGCACTAAGGTGCATAAAAAAATCACATCCCCCTAAACTTTTTTATAAGCACCATTTCAGGCAAATATCCCAGTAAAGCTATTTGTGGGGAGGGAGGCACGCAGTTCGGAAAATCTCGTCAGGCAGTAGGCAATCTAAAAAACATGTACGAAAATACATCATTTTGAAAATAATGTTGTACCTTTGTACACAAAGCGAAACAGTATGGCTACAACAAAGACCTTTATCTCTTCTGTAGGTGCTAAGTCACAAGGCAGATACAGTTATTATAAGATGTTGTCAGAGGCCAGGCACGGCGACTTGGTCAAGGTAAAGCGTGGCGTATATGCAAGCCCGGAACAGTTGGCCGACACGATGGTTGACATTGACAAGCTCGTGCCAAATGGTATTCTTTGCTCTTTCTCTGCATGGAGTGCGTATGGCTTGACCACTATCATCCCACAGGCCTTTCATGTGGCTGTTAAGAGGGGCAGAAAGGTAACGCTACCGGACTTCCCGGCCATTGAGCTGCATTATATGACGGACAAGCTCATGGAACTTGGCCTGACAACTCAAGACATCAATGACTATCAAGTCAGAATCTTTGATAAAGAGCGTAGTGTGTGCGATGCTATCAAATTCCGTAACAAGATTGGGCAGGATGTATGTTCAGAGGTGGTCAACAGTTATCTCAAATTGCCGGAAAGGAATCTTACCAAACTTGTTGATTATGCCGAGAAACTGCGTGTAAAGAATACCTTGAGCCACTATCTTGAGATTGCTCTATGAATGAGAAGACGAAAAACTACGGGAAGTCCATCAGAACCAAGTTGCTGAATGTATCCAAGAAAGAATGTATCTTCTACCAGACTGTTCTGACGAGATATTTTCAGGAGCGTGTTCTCTATAGACTCTCGCAGACACGCTATCGCGACCACTTCTTTCTCAAAGGAGGTGCCTTGATGTATGCGCATGAGAGGTTTGCTGCCCGTCCTACCTTAGACATTGATTTTCTCGGATCGGGCATCAGCAACGATGGCGGCCAAATGGTAAGTGCCTTTCGGGAAATTTGTTCTGTTGACTGTTCTGAAGATGGAGTAGCATTCGATGTAGAACGCATCACTTCTGAGAATATCACCGAGCAAAAGGATTACCATGGCATACGGCTACACATTCCCGTCGCTATGGACACCATTTCCCAGGTGCTCTCCATGGATATTGGCTTTGGAGACATCATCACGCCTTCACCTGTTCAGCTGGATTATCCGCTGCTTATCAGCATCGTTCAAAGATGACCTTATGCTGACCACCCGTTGGAAAGCTTTCATGAGAAGAATAAAATCAGATAGCACACTTACATTCTCTGAGGTGGTAATCTATCTGCAAGATGCACTTGGGTCTTATTGGGAGGCATTACGTCATGATTGATAAAAACATACCGTCATTCCTGTTCCCTGATGCCAAGCAGATAGTAGTCTGTGGTGACATTCACGGTGACTTCAACCTACTGGTGCACAAGATGTGTGTCACATACGACATGCATGACACGCTGTTGATTGTCGCCGGGGACTGCGGCTTTGGCTTTGAGACCAAAGGCTACTACGACAATATCGTCAGGAGAAACAGCGGGCGATGAACAGCTATAATAACTGGATCGTGTTTGTTAGAGGCAATCATGACAACCCAGCATATTTCGATGGTAAGGTATTTGCGCACAAACGCTTCTTGACCGTCCCTGACTATTCCGTCATAGAAGCCTGTGGGCATCAAGTCCTTTGCATAGGCGGAGCCATCTCGACAGATCTTCGATACAGAAAAGAATGGCAGAAGAATCCGAAACATCATATTGACCGTTCTTGCGCATTAGCCCCCAACGTCTATTGGGAGAATGAAGCGCCAGTATATATAGCTATCCCGCCAACGAGAAAAGCGGAAAGAGGAAAAGTTTTTCTAAAAAAAGTTCCCTGTGTAGGCAATTTTTGCTAAATTTGCATATTCCTATATTAAAAATGGAAACAATATGAAAAAACTGACGTTCACTCTCATATTATTGGCAATGTCGATATTCAGTATCAACGCGGAAGCCATCAGCTACACCGCACTTTGGAAACAGTTTAAGGATGCCCAAGACAAGGACCTGCCCAAAGAGCAGGTGAGCATCCTCGACCAAATCATAGTCAAGGCAGAAACGGCCAACGACTATGGCCAGTTGCTCAAAGCCCAACTGCTGCGCATCCACACGCGAAGCGCCGTCTCGCCCGACTCCCTGTCGGCGGACATCGACCGGTTGGTGGCCAAGCGGAAGGCAAGCAAGGACATACCGATGAACGCCATCTTGGACTGCGCGCTCTACCGCTACTATTCCAACTACTTTGTCCCGCAGCAGGACAGGCGCATGGCAGCCGACTACGCCAAGAGTGCCTTGGAGCATCCCGACGTGCTGGCCTCTACTTCCACAAGTGGCTACGAGCCCGCCGTGGCCGTCGGGGTCGATAGCAGAATCTTCAACAACGACCTGCTCCACGTGGTGGGCATGGAGGTGGGCAACATACAGCTCATCCACGACTTCTACCTGAGGAAGGGCAACCGGCCGGCCTCCTGCATCACGGCTTTGATGCTGCTCAAGCAGAAGGGCAACCCGCAGGAGAAGATGAGACAGTCGCCATACGTACAGAAATTGGACTCGCTTATGAAGGAATACTCCGACCTGCGCGAATGCGGCGAGCTGGCAATCGAGCGTTACAACTGCATGGAGGGAGCAACCGACTGCTGCCAGAAGGAACGCTACGACTTCATCAACTACGCACTGGCCAAATGGGGCGAGTGGCCGCGCATGAACATCCTGCGCAACGCTCTTGCCCAACTCACGCTGCCCAGCTTCTCCATCAAACTGCCGGAGATGGTGCTGCCCAACCGAAAGTTCACCATCCGAGTGGACAACCTCGTCAACCTGCACCAGCTGAACCTCACCATCACACGCGTGAGGGTGAACGGCGACACCCAACTCGATCCTCAGTCGGCCTCCGACTTGAGGGCTTTGAAGAAACTGGCCAGTGCCACTCCAGCCTTCCAGATCACACGCAACTACTACGGCCACCCGGTGTATGAGGTGGTGAGCGACACGATAGACGCCGCCGGACTGAAACCGGGCATGTATTTAGTGGAGGCCACAGCCGACGCCAACATGGCGCGCCAGGGCGCAGTGCTGCTCCATGTCAGCGACGTGGCCCTCCTGCATCAGCCGCTGCCCAACAACAATCATCGGTTCGTGGTGGTGAGCGCCTCCACAGGCCGCCCGTTGCCCAAAGCCGGCATCAGCCTGACAAACAACGACAAGAAGATAGGCCTGCTCACGGCCAACAACGACGGCGAGACCAACTGGCGCTCGGCCAAGGATACCTGGTGGTGGGGCTTGCAGGCCTTCCCCTCCACCAACGACGACCATTTCTCATTGCTCCTGCGGCCGAACAACAATTACAGCTATTCGGACTACGACCGCAACAACACGGAGACCAACCTCTTCACCGACCGCAGCATCTACCGTCCGGGCCAGACGGTGCATGTGGCCGCCATCCTCTCGCAGCATTCCGACCATATCGTCAACAAGGCTGTGGGCGGCAAGGAAATCACCTTCACGCTGCGCGACGCCAACTGGGAGACTGTCAAGGAGGTGAAGGCGACCACCGACGAATACGGAACGGCACAGGCGGAGTTCGTGCTGCCGCAGTCGGGGCTCACGGGCAACTACTCCATCCAGACCGTGGGCGGAAGCTGCTATTTCAAGGTGGAGGAATACAAGCGTCCCACCTTTGAGGTGAAGTTTGACAAACTCACCGAAGCCTACAAGGCGGGCGACACCGTGACCGTGAAAGGACACGTGCGCACGTTTGCCGGTATGCCGGTAATGGGTGCCAAGGTAGGCTACACCATCGAACGGCGGCTGATGTGGTGGCGCTGGTGGGGCAACAGCAACAACAACGCTCGTATCGCCAGCGACTCCTGCACCACCGACGACCAAGGCGACTTCACCATCCGAGTCCCCCTCGTCCTGGAGAACGAGGACGACGCAAAGGTCTCGCCCTACAGCATCTTCAGCTTCAACGTGACAGCAGACGTGACCAGTCCTTCGGGCGAGACGCAACAGGGCATCACAGCCGTACCCGTGGGCAAGAAAGAGACCATCTTCACCGTCGACCTGCCCGAGCGCATACGCAAGGACGAGTTGAAGACCATCACTTTCAATCTGGTCAACGCAGCCGGCGAGAACATGAGCCGCCAAGTGACCTACCGCGTGGAGGGCATGGAGCAGTCGTTCACGGCCATGACCAACGAGGCGGCCAACCTGCCGTCGCCGCTCACCTCGCTCAAGTCGGGCAAGTACAAGCTGTTGGCCACCTGCGGCACAGACACGCTCTCTCGGGAGTTTGTCGTCTTCGACATCGCCGACAAGCATCCCGCCACCGAGACCAAAGAGTGGTTCTGGACCTCGGCCAAGGAGTTCCCACGCGACGGCTCTCCTGTCTATGTGCAGGTGGGCTCTTCCGACGACGACGTTTATGTCTTCTACACACTCATCAGTGGGAAGACCGTCTTGGAGAAGGGGTCGTTCTTAATGAGCAACTTTGTGAAGACCTACAAACTGAGCTACAAGAAAGAATACGGCGACCAGCTGGAGCTCAACTTCGCTTGGATGAAGGACGGCGTGTGCCACACGCTGTGGCATCAAATTTCGAAGCCCCTGCCCGAAAAGAAACTGGAGCTGAAGTGGACCACCTTCCGCGACAAGGTGAAGCCCGGCGACGAGGAGACTTGGACGCTCAACATCAAGCAGCCGAAACGGGGCAAGGACATCTTCTACGACGAGCAGCACAAGAGCGACGTGCCGACGGGCCTGCAGCTCATGGCCGTGCTCTACGACAAGAGCCTCGACGTGTTCCAGCCGCACAAGTGGAACATGCACATCACACTCAACCGCAGCAGCGAACAAAGCGAATGGAAAGGAACGGAGATTGGCAAGACGGGCTTCTACGGCGAGCAGAGCTACAAGGCTCTCAGCGAGAAAGAGCTTGACTTCTCCCACGTTGACGACGAGCTACTGAACTTCAATCCATACGCATGGGAAAGAAACATGGTCCACAGGGAAGTCCTGTCACTGTCAGCCGCAAGCTCAAAAGCCAGGCGGGTGATGAAGGTCAAGGCCGATGAAGTCGTCCCCAAGGCTGAGGTGATGGTTGCCGACAGCGTTCTTGAGGTCGAGGGCAACGCGGCCCCCGAAGAGGCAGCCGACAGTCTGCCCGAGGAGAGTCGACCGCAATCCCAAGCCAACGTGCGCGAGAACTTCAACGAGACGGCCTTCTTCTACCCCACCCTGCTTGCCGACGACAAGGGCGACGTGAAGCTCTCCTTCCGTCTGCCCGAGAGCGTGACCACATGGCGCTTCATGGGTCTGGCCCACGACAAGAACATGAACAACGGACTGCTTGAGGGCGAGACCGTGGCGCAGAAGGAGCTGATGGTGCAGCCCAACCTGCCCCGCTTCATCCGCGAGGGAGACGCCGCCCAGCTCTCGGCCACCATCACCAACACCACCGACAAGGCAACAAAGGGTGAGGCACGATTGGAAATCGTCGACCCCGCTACCGACAAGGTGGTCTACCAGCAGAGCCGCAAGTTCAACCTCGCAACGAAGGACGAGCCGGCAGCGGTGGTGACATTCAACATTCCCTCCTTGCAGCCCAACCTCTACGTGGCGCGCGTCATCGCCGACACCAAGACGGCAAGCGACGGAGAGCAGCACTACCTGCCGGTTCTCACCAACCGCGAATACGTCACCAACACAGTGGCCTTCACGCAGACGGGACCTGGAACGAAGACCGTCGACCTGAAGACGCTCGCCGACGGAAAGGCCGACTTCACCGTGGAATACACCAACAACCCCGCGTGGCTCATGGTGCAGACCCTCAACAACGTGAGCAAGACCAACGACAAAGACGCCATATCCCTCGTCACGGCCTACTATGCCAACCGACTGGGGCAATGGATCATGCAGTCGAACCCCAACATCGAAAAAACGGTAAGCCTCTGGGAGCAGAACCACGAGAAGGACCTCACCTCACCACTGAGCCAGAACGCAGAGCTGAAGAACCTGCAGCTGAACGACACACCGTGGATGCAGGAGGCCGGATCGGAGAACAGCCAAATGCGAAGCCTCTCTGAGTTCTTCAACAAGAACACGATCAGCTATCGAATGAGCGACTATATGGGCAAACTGACCAAACTGCAGAATGCCGACGGCAGCTTCAGCTGGTGGCCGGGAATGCAGGGCAGCCCGTATATGACGGTCGCCGTGGCCGTCACGCTCGCCCGCCTGCAGGACATGACAGGCGACAACAGCGGCGAGGCTCTCTGCAGCAAGGCCTACAACTACCTGCAAAGACAGATGGCTAAGGAAGTGGAGCAACTGAAGAAAGCGGCCAAGAAGGGCATCAAGGACTTGCTCCCCTCTGAGGCGGCCTGCAACTTCCTCTATTTGGCGGCCATCACCAACCAGACGCCGACTGCCGACATCAACTATCTTGTAGACCTGCTCGCCAAGCAGCCCACCGCGCTCACCATCTACGGCAAGTCGATGGGAGCCATCATCCTCGACCACTACGCCCACAAGCAGGTGGCACAGACCTATCTGAAGAGCGTAGACCAATACACGGTCTACAAAGAGGATATGGGACGCTACTTCGACACGCCAAAGGCGCAATACACCTGGCGCGACTACAAGATTCCATCACAGGTGGCGGCCATAGAGGCCTTCCAGCGGCTGAACTACAAGCCCGCGCAGCTTGTGCCCGACATGCAGCGTTGGCTCCTGCAGGAGAAGCGCACGCAACTTTGGGACACGCCGATCAACACCGCCGACGCCGTCTACGCCTTCCTATATAATAATAAGGTGGAGTCGCTGACCACCAAGACTCCCTCCACCTTGACCGTCGACGGCCAGCCCATCACCACCGACACCCCAACAGCGGGCTTGGGCTACGTGAAGCAAAGGCTCAACGGCATCGAGCCACGAACCTTCACCGCCGAGAAGACTTCTGACGGCACCAGCTGGGGCGCACTCTACGCGCAGTTCTGGCAGAAGAGCACCGACGTGAAGCCATCTGCCAACGGAATGACGGTGAAGCGCGAGCTGCTCACATCCGACGGAAATCCGCTAAGCGGCGAGCTCAAGGTGGGCGACAAGGTGAGGGTGCGCATCACCATCGTGGCCGACCGCGACTACGACTTCGTGCAGGTGCAGGACAAGCGCGCCGCATGCATGGAACCCGTGAGCCAACTCAGCGGCTACAATTGGGGCTACTACTTGGCGCCCAAGGACAATGTGACCAACTACTACTTCGACCGTATGGGCAAAGGCTCCCACGTGGTGGAGACAGAATACTACATCGACCGCGCCGGCACCTACCAGTCGGGTTCCTGCACCGCACAGTGCGCCTACAGCCCGGCGTTCAGCGCCCGCGCCGAAGCTTTAACCCTCTACGTGAAATGAGAAAGACCTTCATCACCATCGCCGCGCTCTGCCTCGCCTGGCTCAGCGCCGGCGCCCAGCAAATATCTGCCACCCAGACCAGCATCGACTGTGGCCAAGTGGTGTTCAACCATCCCGTGACGGTTGACTACCAACTGCGCAACACCGCCGACAAGCCCCTGGTCATCACCAAGGTGCTCACCAGTTGCGGCTGCGCGGCCGTGGACTATCCCAAGCAACCCATCGCCGCTGGGGGCGACTTCACCATCAGCGCCACCTACGACGCCCGTCAGATGGGGCACTTCGACAAGCTCCTCGGCGTCTACGGCACCACCTCCAACGAGCCGCTCATGCTCTCGCTCAAGGGAGTTGTGGTTGACGCCATAGAAGACTTCTCGGGCAAATACCCATTTACGGTTGGCGATTTCCTCACCGACATGGCCGACGTGGAGTTTGACGACGTGAACCGGGGCGACATGCCCGCCGTGAAGCTTCACGTGATGAACAACTCCGAGGAGACCCTCTCGCCGGTGGTCCTCCACCTGCCAAGCTATCTCCGCGCCACGGTGTCACCGGCGCGACTGGCCCCCCGCCATGCGGGAACCATCACCCTGACCCTCGACTCGCGTGGACTGCGCGATTTCGGACTGACCCAGACCAACGTGTTCTTGGGCTCGAAAATGGGCGACAAAGTGGCGCCGGACAAGGAAATCACTGTGTCGGCGGTCTTGCTGCCAGGTTTCAACATGACCGAGCAGCAACGCCAGAAAGCTCCCCACATGCAGCTCTCGGCCCAGGGGTTTGACCTTGGGTCGTTCGCCAACAAGAAGAAGCTCAAGGGACAGATAGAAATCAAGAACAGTGGCAGAAGCACGCTCGAGATCCGCGCGCTGCAACTGTTCACGGGCGGCATCGAGGTGGAGCTCAACAAGCGTAGCATACAGCCCGGCGAGACGGCCAAGCTGAAAGTGACGGCTATCAAAGACCAGCTAAAGAGCGTCAGGGCCGTGCCTCGCGTGCTGATGATCACCAACGACCCCGACAACTCCAAAGTGGTATTGAAAGTGAAGACATCGAAATGACTATGCAACCCAAGATTGAGATAGACGAGGGCAGCGGCTTCTGCTTCGGAGTGACCACTGCCATCAAGAAAGCCGAGGAAGAACTGGAAAAGGGAGCCACGCTCTATTGCTTGGGCGACATCGTGCACAACAGCATGGAGGTGGAGCGGCTGAGCAAGAAGGGACTTGTCACCATCAACCACGACCAGTTGCGTGACCTCCACCACGTGAAGGTGTTGCTCAGGGCCCACGGCGAGCCTCCCGAGACCTACGAGACGGCAAGGCGGAACGACATAGAAATCATCGACGCCACGTGTCCCGTGGTGTTGGCTTTGCAGCGGCGCATCAAGCGGCAATTCACCACAAATCCACAAGCACAGATTGTCATCTATGGCAAGAACGGCCACGCCGAGGTGTTGGGGCTCGTGGGGCAAACGCTGCAGAAAGCCATCGTAGTGGAAAGGCTCGACGACGTGAAGAGCCTCGACTTCCACCGCGACATATTCCTCTATTCGCAGACCACGAAGAGCCTCGACGAGTTCCACCGCATCATCGACTACATACAGAGCCACATCGCGGCGGAGGCCAAGTTCAGGAGCTTCGACACCATCTGCCGCCAAGTGGCCAACCGCATGCCGCACATTGCCGAGTTTGCCTCGCGCCACCATCTCATACTTTTCGTGGCGGGCAGCAAGAGCAGCAATGGCCGCGTATTGTTTGAGCAGTGCCGGCGGGTGAATCCTAACAGCCACCAGATAGAGTGCGCCGATGAGATTGACATGAACTGGCTGAAGGGCATCGAGACCATAGGCATCTGCGGGGCCACGAGCACTCCCAAATGGCTGATGGAACAATGCCGCGACAAAATCATCGAGGCTACAAACGGGAAATAACCACCACACTCCCCTGCTGGGACGAAAAGGCAATCATCCCTAAGGCCACAAGCGCCACTTGTGGGCCGCCTTAGGAGATGCCATGAATTTCATGCCAAGGCAGTTTCCGTCATGGGCTGGCCTTAGCTCCCAATGGAGCTAATGCCAGCCCATGACCATCTTCTATTACCATTTTTGAAGTTTTAGGCTGACCCAGTGTTTTTTGAGGTTATTCTTTGTGTGAGAGCCAAGGAGCCAGCCCCATTTCCATCCAGCCTCCAATGGCAGAGCCTCCTGCGTTGGAGCTTGGCGCTGATAGAATATCCATTGAACCAGAACCAGCCTAAATTAGGTCGAGTCGTATTGGACCCAGCGTCCACCTTTTCTCGCCATGGCAGCGTCCAAGCAAGCTTGGCTCTGCTCATTTGGCTTATCCAAAAGGTTCTGTCAGCCATCGAGACTCAAAGCGCAAGTTGAAGAGGTGTCCTATTCTTCCGGATGATCTGTGGCAGTTGGTACGATAATCCGTGACAGTTGGCACGATAGTCCGTGACAGTTGGCGCGATAGTCCGTGACAGTTGGCACAGAAGATGCACAAGCGCACGCGCTGCGTCCAAAAGCCCTCCACAACGGCGGAGGGAGGCCGTCATGCCTGCATTGTGACCATAGCCCCCAACAAGAAAAACAAAGCAAAAACAGGCACAGCGGATATTTTAGAGTGGATTCATGGTAAGTTTTTGCCGTAGAATTTTATGCGTTAGGGCGCAATTTTACGCGATAGCGATTTTCGTCA
>SAMEA3663103__coassemble_489_pt1 | contig 17842 bp, 15 predicted proteins | sample SAMEA3663103__metabat2_high_PE_013 | metagenome-assembled genome bin SAMEA3663103 (sample SAMEA3663103) | pig gut metagenome | biome: pig gut; feature: pig-associated habitat; material: faeces | place: France | collected 2012 | reverse complement strand
TTCCCCTTTACATATAAACTTACCATGATTCCACGGAAAATATCCGCTGTGCCCATGAAACCACACGTGAGGCGCAAAAGACATACAGCACCTCTTGCATCTTCCCACAACCGGTTTGGAAAGCCCCGTTGTCTGTCGTGGCAACCCTGGCGGCCCATCTGTGACTTGTGTGTATGGGCAGCCCCATTGGCATTCCGCGCACGGCAAAGCTGCCTCAGACGAGCTTGTTCTTTATCTTTTCGAAGATTTGCGGATGGGCATAGTGGTCGAAATCCTCCTCGCGAATCCAGATATAGTCTTTGGGGATGGGCGGACGCTCATCGGTCTCCAAGAGATAGTAGTCCACAAACAGGGTTCTATGCGTCAGCTGGTGCCTCACGGCCTTAGCCAACAGCGTCAGCCGTCCCCTCCATTGGGGCATGGATCCTTTCTCCAACAGCAGGGGTTCCCACAATCCTTGCCAGATGTCGCCAGGCGCGCGGCGGTGGATGGCGGTGCATCCTCCACACCTTATATATATATAGGTTAGGCGACGCTCCTGAATTTTGGTCTTGTTCAGCTTCACGGGCAGGGTCTCCACCCTACCCTCCCGGCGCGCCACGCAGACCTCCTGAAGAGGACAGGCGGGGCAGCGGGGCGACTTGGGCGTGCACTGCAAGGCTCCGAAATCCATCATCGCCTGATTGTAGGCGGCGGCATGGCCGCGAGGGAGCAGCTCCTGCGCCATAGCCGCGAACACTTTCTTTCCCCTTGGGGTGTTGATGGGTTCCTCTATGCCATAGACTCGGGCAAGGACACGAAACACATTGCCGTCGACGGCGGCCACATCCTCGCCAAAAGCCAAGGAAGCCACTGCGGCGGCCGTATAGTCGCCTACTCCCTTCAATTGTTTGAGTCCGGCGGCGGTATCGGGAAACCGCCCCAAGGCCACTATCTGTCGCGCCGCGGCATGGAGATTCCTCGCCCGGCTGTAGTAGCCCAACCCCTGCCAGAGCAGCAACACCTCGTCCTCGCTGGCCTTGGCCAACGCCTCAACGGTGGGAAAGCGGCCGATGAGCCTCAGCCAGTAGCCCGTGCCTTGTGCGATGCGCGTCTGCTGCAGAATCACCTCCGACAACCAGATGGCATACGGGTCGCGCGTATGCCGCCAGGGCAGGTCGCGCCCGTTCTGCCCATACCATTTGAGGAGGATGGAAGAAAAATCTGAATTCATGGTGCAAAGATAATAAAAATCGGGCAAAAGCAAGAAGGGTGGGCCTGCCTCGCGGCGACCCACCCAACACAGAGTAAAAATGTATAGGTATGAACTACAATTTACAGATGATACCCAACTTCGTACCTTTGATGAAGTTGATGATGTTCTGGATCTCAGGACTGTCGGGCACCTGTTGCTGTATCTGAAGCACCGCATCGAAAACGCTCGTCTGCCCGTGGAACACGAGGCGGTAGGCGTTGGCGATATGGTCTTGGATTTTCTTTTCCTTGCGGAGATAGTCGAGCAGCAAGGTGTTGACGCCACCGTATTTCACGGGCGCGCCGCCGGCAATGATGTAGGGGGGCACATCCTTGGAGAAGGTGGTGCCGGCGAGAATCATCGCATTGTCGCCCACCCTCACCTTGGGGTTGGCGATGACGTTGCTGGAGAACACCGCACCGCGGCCAATCTCACAGTCGCCCGCAATCTTGGTGCCGTAGCCAAACACGCAGTGGGACCCCACCTTGGTGTCGTGGGAGATGTGCGCGCCCTCCATGAGGAAGCACTTGTCGCCAATCACCGTCTGGCCTCCCGCGAAGGTGGCGCGGTTGACCACCACATTCTCGCGGAAAGTCACCTTGTTGCCGATAATCAACTCGGTCTTGTCGCCCTTGAAATGGAAATCCTGCGGCATGGCACCGAGCACCGTGTTCTGAAACACCTTGCAGCCGTTGCCCATTCGAGTGCCGTTGAGCACATTCACGTTGGGGGCGATGACACAGTTGTCGCCAATCACCACATCGCCCTCAATATAGGCGAAGGGATAGATGGTGACGTTGTCGCCAATCTGCGCTTTCGGGTCGATGACCGCCTTGTCACTTATTTGATTTGCCATAATCTTTCAGAATTAGATGTTAAACGAAAACCTTACTTGGCGCCGCCGCCGAGGGCGTAATAGAGGTTGACAACGGCCTGCATCTTGTAGAAGTCGTCCTGAACCTTGGACAGCTCCACATTGAGCAGACTCGACTGGGCCGTGATGACCTCCAAGTAGGTGGAGCTGCTCTCGCCCATCAAGGCGCGCGTGTCCTCCACATTCTGCCTCAGCACCTCTATCTGGTGGGTCTCAAGCTTGCTCTTCTGATCCGAAGTGTTGTAGAGCACAAGGGCGTTGCTCACCTCGTTGCCGGCCTTCAAGATGGAGTTCTGCCACGTGTTGTAGGCCTGCTGATACTGGTCCTGGGCCACACGCAGGCCAGCCACGAGCTTGCCGTTCTGGAAGATGGGCTGCACGAGCGAGCCCACAGCCGAGAGCAGCCACTTGCCGGGATTGACGATGCCCATGCCGCCGGAGTTGGTGAAGATGCCGTTGCCGGAAATGGTGAGATTGGGATAGAAGCGCGAGCGGGCCGTCTGCACATTGTAGAAGCACTGGGCCAGGGCCATCTCGTAGGCGTGGACGTCGGCACGGTTGCTGAGCAACTGCAGTGGCACGCCGGTGGAGAAATTGCTGGGGAGGCTCTGGTCCTCAAGCTTGCCGCGGGCGATGGCTCCGCCCGGCTCGCCAAGAAGCAGGGAGAGGGTGTTCTCCGTCTCGCGGATCTGACGCTGAAGCTCCGTCTTCTGCGTGAGCGTCGAGTAGTAGTTGTTCTCAGCGCTCTGCACGCCGGTGGACCTTACGCGTCCCAACTCCTTTTGGGCGAGCATGATGTCCCACGTCTCCTTGGTGAGCTTGATCATGTCGTCGAGAATCTCCACCTCCTTGTCCATCATGAGCAGGGAGTAGTAGCAGTTGGCGATGTTGGAGATGAGCGAGGTCTGCACGCTCACCTGGTAGTCCTTCGACTGGAGCAGGGCCATCTGGGCGGCACGCTTCTGTGAGCGCAGATTGCCAAAGAGGTCTACGTTCCAGCTGGCGTTGACGGGCAGACTGTAGGTCTTGGTGGCTTTTCCGCCGTCCCAAGAGGAAATGGTGCCCTGGGGCGAGAAGCTGAACGAGGGCAGGAAGGCCAGCTTGGCGGCCTTGAGCTGGGCCTCGGCCATGTCTACGCTGAGGGCTGCATTGAGCAGGTTGGGATTGTTCTTCAGTCCCCGCTCGATGAGCGTCTGCAACTGCGGGTCGGTGAACACGCTGCGCCAAGGCAGGTTGCCGAAGCTTGCCGTGTCGGTCTCTGCGAGCGGCGCGTTGGAGGCCGTGTCGCGGACGATGCCGCTTGTCTTCACGTCGGGACGCTCGTAGTTGCCATAGAGGCTCTTGCAGCCGCTCAAGGTGAGCGCTGCAAGGCCAAATATGATGATGCTTGATTTATTCATTGTGTATCAGTCTTTTTCAAATTCTTCAATTGACACGTCGGGCTTGTACTGGTGGAGCTCGCTCAGCACCTCGGAGTTCATCTCGTCGTCAAACTTAATCGGGCGAATCTTCTCCTGCAGCCACTGGAAGACGGCGAAGAGGGCCGGAACGACGAAAATCTGACAGAGGGTGCCGATAAGCATACCGCCCACGGCTGATGCGCCAAGGGTCTGGTTGCCGTTCTTGCCCACACCAGAGGCGAACATCAGAGGCAGCAGACCGATGATCATGGCCAGCGACGTCATCAGGATAGGACGCAGACGGGCTGCGGCACCGAGGATGGCCGAATACTTGATGGCCATACCCGTCTGGCGGCGCTCAAGGGCGAACTGCACAATCAGGATGGCGTTCTTCGACAGCAGACCAATCAACATGATGAGCGAAATCTGCATGTAGATGTCGTTGCTGTGGCCGAAGAGGTTGGTGAAGGCGAAAGCTCCGGCCAGACCGAACGGCACCGACAGCAACACGGACAGGGGCAGGATGTAGCTCTCGTACTGGGCACTGAGAATCAGATAGACGAACACCAAGCAAAGCACGAAGATCAGCGCCGTGGAGTTGCTCGACTCAGCCTCGGAGCGGCTCAATCCAGAGTATTCATATCCATAGCCGTCGGGCAGGTTGTCCTTGGCCACCTCCTCGATGGCCTTCATCACCTGACCGGAGGAATAGCCGGAGTTGGCGTTGACACTGACGTTGATGGCCGTGAAGAGGTTGAAGCGGTTGATGTTGGACGGGCCGTAGACCTTGCGCAGCGAGACAAACTCGCTCACAGGAGCCATCTCGCCCGACGCGGTACGCACATAGATGCGCGAGAGCCCCTCGGGCGTCATGCGGCTGGCCACGTCTCCCTGAATCATCACACGGAAGAGCTTGCCGTAGGCGTTGAAGTTCGAGGCATACAGACCACCGTAATAGCCCTGCATCACGGAGAGCACCACCTTGGGCGAGATGCCGGCCTGCTTGGTCTTGGCCACATCCACGTCTACCATATACTGGGGATAGTTGGGGTTGTAGGAGGTCATGGCCTGCTGCACTTCCGGCCGCTTGTTGAGCTCGACGAGGAAGTCCTTGGTCACGCTGAAGAATTTGTTCAGGTCGCCGCCGGTCTTGTCCTGCATGGTCATGGTGACACCGTTCTGCACGGAGAAGCCCGGAATCATAGGCGGGCCGAAGGCCAAGATCTGAGCGTCCTTGATGCTGGCCGTCTGCTTGTAGATCATGCCCAACACAGAGTTCTGCTCGTAGGGATTGACCACGAGGGCCATGGGATCCTTGTCCTTGATGGCTCGCTTGATGCGGTCGGTGATACCGCCGCCACGCTCGTCGAAGGGTTTGAGCTTGATGATGAACGTGGCTTGGTCGGAACCCTGGCCGGCGATGAAGTTGTAGCCAAGGATGGCATTGCGGTGGAGAATGGCCGGATTGTTGGCCAGCATCTTGTCCACTTCGTCCACAATCTGCTTGGTGCGCTCCTGCGAGGTGCCGGGATTGGCCGAGACCGTCACGAAGATGGTGCCCGTGTCTTCATCAGGCACAAGTCCTGTCTTGGTGCTGTTCATCAAGAGCACCAAGGCGATGATGCCCACAACCACGAGGGTGCCGGTGATGAGGCGGTGGTTGATGACATACTCCACACCTTTCTTATATTTGTTGGTCGTCCTCTCGAACACACGGTTGAAGCCGGCGTGGAAACGAGCCACGAAAGTCTTGTTCTTCTCCGTCTCCTCGGCCTTGTGGGGTTTTAGGAAGATGGCGCAAAGGGCAGGCGAGAGCGTCAGGGCGTTGACGGCCGAGATGATGATGCTCACAGCCATGGTGACGCCAAACTCGCGATAGAACGTACCGCTGGTGCCGCCGATGAACGACACGGGGACGAACACGGCCGACATCACAAGGGTGATGGAAATGATGGCGCTCGAAATCTCGTTCATGGCGTCGATGGCGGCGGTGAGCGAGTTGTCGTAGCCCTGGTCGAGCTTGGCGTGCACGGCCTCAACCACCACGATGGCGTCGTCCACCACAATGGCAATGGCCAAGAGCAGGGCCGAGAGCGTGAGCAGGTTGATGGAGAACCCGAAAATCCACAGGAAGAGGAACGTACCTATCAGAGCCACAGGCACGGCAATCATGGGGATGAGGGTGGACCGGAAGTCCTGCAGGAAGACATACACCACGAGGAACACCAACAAGAGGGTGATGATCAGGGTGAAGACAACCTCGTGGATGGAGGCGAAGAGGAAGTCGGTGACGTCATACATGATGACGGTCTTCATGCCCGGCGGCATGCTCTTCTGCGCATTATCAAGGGCAGTCTTCACGTCGGTGGCAATCTGCGTGGCGTTGGAGCCGGCAATCTGCTGCACCATACCCATACAGGCGGGGATGCCGTCGTTGACCAGATTCACGCTGTACATCAACGAGCCCAACTCTATCTTGGCCACATCCTTGAGTTTCAAGGTCTGGCCCGTGGTCTTGCTCGTGAGGATGATGTTGTCATACTCCACGGGCGTGGACAGGCGGCCCTTGTACCGGAGGGTGTACTCGTAGGCCACGTTGGAGTTCTCGCCAAACTTGCCCGGGGCAGCCTCGATGTTCTGCTCGGACAGCACGGCTATGATGTCGGAGGGCATGAGCCCGTACTCCTTCATCTTGTCGGGCTGGAGCCAGATACGCATGGAGTAGTTGGCCGAAGAGGGACTACTCACGTCGCCCACACCGTTGATACGCTTGATGAGCGGCACGATGTTGATGTTGTTGTAGTTGGTCACAAACTGGCTGTCGTAGCGGCCATCAGAGGTGACGGCATACATGATGACGTTGGAGGTCTGGCGCTTGGACACCGTCACACCCACCTGCGTAACCTCGGATGGCAGCAGGGCTTGGGCCTGAGAGACGCGGTTCTGCACGTTCACGGCGGCCATATCAGCGTTGGCGCCCTGCTTGAAGTAGACGGTGATCATACACATACCGTCGTTGGTACACTGTGAGGTCATGTAGGTCATGTTCTCCACACCGTTGATGCTTTCTTCCAAAGGCACGGCAACAGACTTCATCACCGTCTCGGCGTCGGCTCCAGTGTAGGAGGCCTGCACCATGATGGTTGGCGGTGCTATGTCGGGATACTGCTCGATAGGCAGCGACACCAAGCCGATGGTACCCAGCAGCACGAAGAAGATGGATACCACGGTGGAGAGCACCGGGCGTTTTATGAAATTGGTAAATGTCATTGTTTTCTTACTGATGTTAAGTTGTCTGACAATGCTTCTTCCGCGAGGGGCTGCTTGCCCCCACACGTAGGATGCGTTCCCTTATTTGCCTTTCATGGCACCAACGAAGCCCGAGGCCGTGCCCTGTTGCTTGGAGAGTTCGGCTGCCTCGGCAATCTTCTTGTTGTATTGCTCCTCGGTGATGGGCTGTATCTGCATACCGTCGGTGAGCTTGGTGATACCCTTCGACACGTAGCGGTCGCCAACCTTCAGGCCGGAAGTGACGATGTAGTTGCTGCCGTCGTCCTCGGGATTCACCTTGATTTCGGTATACTTCACCTTGTTGTCCTTGCCCACCACGTAGACGAACACCTTGTCCTGCACCTCGGAGCAAGCGTCCTTAGGCACGAGTATGGCGTGGCTCTCGTCGGAGGGAATGATGATGCTGCCCGAACCACCGCTCTTGAGAAGCCTCTCGGGGTTGTTGAAATGGGCAATCACGCTCAATGCGCCGGTGGTGGGATCCACCACGCCGCTCATCTTCACCACCTTTCCGGGATGGTTGTAGAGAGTTCCGTCGTTCATCTGCAACTTCACGGGGGGGAACGAGGCGATGGCGGCCTTCTCGCTGCCATTGCCCTTGAGCATGCTGAGCACCGTCTTCTCGGGAACGGAGAAGAACACCTCCACAACGCTGATGTCGCTCACGGTGGTCAAGGGAGTGGAGATGGAGGGACTCACGAGAGCACCCACCTTGTAGGGGAGAGAGCCGATATAGCCCGTGGCCGGACTCTTCACATAGCAATAGCTGAGCATCTCCTTGGCCGAGGCCACGCTGGCCTCAGCCTGGCGCACCTGTGCCACAGCACTCTCATAGCTGTTCTGCGAGGTGGACAGCTCATATTGTCCAATGATGTGCTTGTCAAACAGTTTCTTGTTGTTCTGCCAGGTCAAGCGCATGGTGTTGGCCTGTGAGCGGGCTGTGTTGAGTGCAGCCTGTGCCTGTCGCAACTGAGCCTGATAGGTTTCACTGTTGATGGTGAACAACAACTGGCCTTTCTGTACGGCCTGACCTTCCTGAACACAAACCTTGGTGATGAAACCTGATACCATCGGGCGAACCTCCACATCGTGAATACCTTTGACGGTGGCAGGATAAGTGGTCTGCAATGAAGCGCTTGATGCCTCTACCGTGCGTACGGCAAACTCATTGTCGCCGAAGTTCGGCATACCACCACTCTTGCCTCCACAGGAAACAAGCAAGGGTGCTGCAATGGCAGCGAGCAAAATTGTTTTAATTCTCATACCTATTTAATTTATAAAGTGTTATTGATCAAAGCCGAAGTTTACGCAACTTAGGAAGAAAACTAAAAACGCCTTTTCGGTTTTCAACTGCAAAATTAACGATAATAATTGAAAACTCAACCAATGTATCTGAGTTTTAACAAACATTAGTTGTAATTGGAGGAAGTAAACAGACAGCCGCCGTCAAGCAACTTGACGGCGGCCATATAGTCCTTTAGCGACGGAAGACAGGGTGATGGCGGGGCCTAACACAAGCCCATTCCGTGGGCTTTGTCCATCAACAATTTCATCAGCGGCTCCCGCTCGTTGGGCACCTTGTTGTCGAGCACGGCATCCTTGAGGGTCTGCTTGAGCTGCCCCACCTCACGGCTGGGCTTGAGGTGGAACATTTCCATGATCTCATTGCCGTCGATGCAAGGCTGTAGCAGCCGCTTGTAGTCGCGCTGCTTCAGGTCGGCAAGCTTTTCCCTCACGATACGGAAGTTGTCGAGAAACCGCTGCTTGCGCACTTGGTTCTTGCTGGTGATGTCGGCCTCGCAGAGTGTCATCAGGTCGTCGATGTCCTCCCCAGCGTCGTTGAGCAGTCGGCGCACTGCGCTGTCGGTCACTTCGTCGTCGGCAATGGCGATGGGACGAAGATGAAGCTCCACCAACTTCTGCACATATTTCATCTTGGCGTCCATGGGCATCTTCATGCGCCTGAAGATTTGGGGTATCATCTTGGCGCCAATGAAGTCGTGGTTGTGAAACGTCCATCCCACCACAGGGTCGAAACGCTTGGAGCGGGGCTTGCCAATGTCGTGGAAAAGGGCCGCCCAGCGAAGCCACAGCCTGCGCTCGGGGTCGAAGTCGTCGCCCGCCGTGGCGCGGCTCACGTTGTCCACCACTTCCAACGTGTGATAGAAGTTGTTCTTGTGGGAGCGGCCATTGCGCGTCTCCACCTCATCCATCACGGACAGCTCGGGTAGGATGAGGCGCAGCAGACCACAGCGCTGCAGGTCGACAAACCCTCGGCTGGGAGTCTTGCAGAGCATGATTTTGTTGAGTTCCACCACAATGCGTTCGCCGCTGACAATCTTGATCCTATCGGCATTGCGCGTAAGGGCGTCGAAAGTCTCATCCTCGATATAGAAGTTGAGCTGGGTGGCGAACCTCACGCAGCGCAGCATGCGGAGCGGGTCGTCGGAAAAGGTCACGTCGGGGTCGAGCGGCGTGCGGATGATGCCGTCCTCCAAGTCGTACACTCCATCAAAGGGGTCGACAAGTTGGCCAAAGGTAGCTTTGTTGAGGCTCACCGCCAAGGCATTGATGGTGAAGTCGCGGCGGTTCTGGTCGTCCTCCAACGTACCGTCCTCTACGTGGGGCTTGCGGCTGTCGTGGCTGTAGCTTTCCTTGCGGGCTCCAACAAATTCCACCTCCAAGCCTCGGTATTTCACCTGTGCGGTGCCGAAATTGCGGAACACAGAAAGATGCGCTCCCCTTCCCAAACTCTCCTTCAAGGCCTCGGCCACCTTTATGCCACTGCCAATGACCACCACGTCGATGTCGCTGCTGGGTCGTTCGAGGAACAAGTCCCTCACGTAGCCACCCACGACGTAGCAGTCGACGCCTATCCGGTCGGCCACATCGCCTATTGTATGAAAGATTTCCTTGTCGAGAAGTTGAGCCAATTCGGCATCTGAGAGGTTCCGCATGATCTTATTTTTTCTTTTGGTCTGCAAAGTTAGTGCAAATCGAGAGGAATACAAAATAAAACCGTTTTTATTTTTTCCTCGCATACCCGATACGTTTGCGATATTTTCACTACCTTTGCACGCATGAGAAATATCATCTTCTTCGTCCTCACCTCACTTCTCTGCGCCTGCTCAGACCCATCCGACCAAGGCGCGGAGACTCTCGTGCGGCAAATCGACTCGCTCTATGCGGCCAAGAACTATCAGCAGACCCTCGACTCCATAGAGTCCTTCCGATTGCGCTTCCCCAAGAACGTGGAGGGACGCAGCCACGCCTTGGATGTGTGGCAGAAAGCCTCGCTCGACATGACGCGCCAGCAGGTGGGGCTGACCGACTCGGCCCTGCAGGCCACGGGGCGGCAGCTTGGCGCAGCGCGTTCCATCTATGAGCGCAACATGCTATCGCTCAGGCGCGACTCGCTGCAGTCGCGCTACGACGTGCTGTGCGCACAAGTGAGATACATCTTGATGAAGCAGAAAGAATACCAATCCCAACAACAAAAGAATGAGAAAGCTTCTCCTCGTCATTGACGCCCAGCGCGACTTCCTTGAGGGGAGCCTCAGCGTGGAGGGCGCGCCACAGATGATGGACTGCTTGGCCGACTACATCCGCCGGCAAGACGGCAACTACCTGCTGAAGGCATTCACGCAGGACTGGCATCCCCTCAACCACTGCTCCTTCAAAAGGAATGGCGGGATATGGCCCGTGCATTGTCTCCAGCACAGCGACGGGGGCGGGCATACACGCCGCACTCGTTGAGGCGGCCATGGCCACAAGAGGCGACAACATCTTCCTGACAAAAGGCGTGCGCCCGGATGTGGAGGAATACTCCATCTTCGACAACGACGAGTCGGCCACCCAGCTCCGCCACCTCGTCGCAGCCAAGGCCATAGCGGAGATTGACATCTGCGGCGTGGCTCGCGAATACTGTGTCAAAGAGAGCCTCCTGGGAGCGATTAAAGCATTTGGAGCCAGCCGCATCCATATTCTCAACCGCTTCATTGCAGCCATCAGCGACGTACACGCCTTGGACGCGATTGTCCACGACCACGCCATCACCGTGGACTGACAGCTTCCTCACTCTGCTGCAGCCCGCATACCCGCAGAAAGGACAAGCCGTGGCGGTTTCGAAGACACACGAAACCGCCACGGCATTTTTGTTTCCCGTAAAGAAATCAACAAGGCCGGCCTTCTCGCGAAGAACCGACCTTGAGCTTTTGTCGGAACCGTCTGACAAAAGTGAAGATATAAAAGGAAGTTCTTTTGAGAAGTATGTGATAAGGCCCGCCCGAAACGGTTCCGAATCTTGACAGCGAGCCTATTTCTCGATACACTTCTGAATAGCGGTAGTCAGAGAGGCGCGACTTTCAGGCCAGCCTTGGCTGCCTACTCCCCTTTCATTAATCGCTCGGATGAAAATTCAAGTGCAAAGTTAAATCGTTTTGACAAAACTACCAAATTTTTCTCCAACTTTTTGTCAACTAATTACACAAAAACTTATTTACAAGGATTTGTGCCCAGCCTGATGGCATTTACGAAGTTGCCGCTTACAACACATTTGACAACAAAAAGAAAGGATTACAAGAAGCACAGAGTGCTGCTATACCCAAATTGCATGACGTTTTGATACATGAGACACGATTGTCACATAGCCGATTTGTGCTGCAGAAGGCCATGGAGGAACGGGTATTTAGGCGCAAAGGCATGCATCCGCCGCGGGCGGGCGCGGATGATGTTGCCCATTGTCCAAGATGGAAGCCATAGCAGCCTTGCCCCATCTTCCTGCACGAGGAGCAAATAACCTAACGTTATTTTTGCAGACAAAGGAATTTTTTATACCTTTGCATGCAATTACTTCGGGGCCAGCGGCAAACGGGCCAGGGCTTGGCGAAACGAAGCCGGGCCCATCGGGAAGTAACAGCCAGCGATTTCACAGCCGACGGAGCAGTCGGGCGGAAAGAGGCTGACGGACAAACCAACAAACCATTTAAGCTAAGGCAACAACACTGTATGGGCAAACTAACGTTGAAAGATCTGAAAAGGCTGGCCAAGCAGCCCGCCGCATCAAGTCCTGTGGTCCGCGTAGCCCTGATAGGCGACACGGCCACCCAGTTCTTAGCTACGGCTCTTCGTGGCTTGGGCGTGGCCAAAGGATACAACATCGACCTCTTCGAGGCCGAGTACAACCAAGTGTACCAACAATTCATGGATCCCGACAGCGAGCTCTACAAACACGACGCCGAGTTCATCGTCCTTTTCCAGTCCACCCACAAACTCTGCGAAAAGCACAGCATGCTCTCCCCGCAGGAGCAGGTCTCCTTGGCCAGCGAGCGGTTGCAGTTTGTGGAGTCCGTAGCCGAGACACCCGCATTGGACGGTAAGAAGATCATCTGCCTCAACTATCCTGAGATTGAGGACACGGTGTTCGGCTCCTACGCCAACAAGGTGGAGTCGTCGTTCACCTATCAGGTGCGCAAACTCAACTTCGGACTGATGGAACTTGCCCAGAAGCACCCCAACCTGTTCGTCTGCGACATTGCCGGGCTGCAAAACAAGTTTGGCCGCGACTTCATGTTCGACGCCAACATCTACGTCAGCACGGAGATGGTGCTCAGCGTCGACGCTGTCCCCTACGTGGCCGGCAGGGTGATGGACATCATCTGCGCCTGCAGGGGACAGTTCAAGAAATGCCTCATCTTGGACTTGGACAACACCCTTTGGGGCGGGGTGGTAGGCGACGACGGGCTGGAGGGAATCCAGCTCGGCCACGGCTTGGGCATCGGCAAGGCCTTCACGGAGTTTCAGATGTGGGTGAAGAAGCTGCGCCAGCGCGGCATCATCGTCTGCGTAGCCTCGAAGAACGACGAGGACAAGGCCAAGGAGCCTTTCCTCAAGCATCCCGACATGATTCTCAAGTTGGACGACATCGCCGTGTTCCAGGCCAATTGGGAGACAAAGGTGGACAACATCAGGACCATACAAAGCATCCTCAACATCGCGTTCGACTCCATGGTCTTCCTCGACGACAATCCCTTCGAGCGCAACATCGTGAGGGAACACATCCCGGGCATCACCGTTCCCGAGCTGCCCGAGGACCCCGCCGAATACTTGGAGTACCTCTATTCGCTCAATCTCTTTGAGACGGCCAACTACAGCAGCGCCGACAAGGACCGCACCAAGCAATACCAGGTGGAGGCCAAGCGCGTATCGCTGAAGAAGACCTTCGGCAGCGAGGCCGACTTCCTCAAGTCGTTGGGCATGGTGTCGACCGTCGGCGGGTTCACGCCCTTCAACACTCCCCGCGTGGCCCAGCTCTCGCAGCGGAGCAACCAGTTCAACCTGCGCACGGTGCGCTACACGGAGGCCGACATCAAGGCCTTCGCCGACGACGACAAAGTGGCCGACCTGAGCTTCACGCTCAAAGACAAGTTCGGCGAAAACGGCCTCATAGCCGTCGTCATCATGAGGCCCTTGGACAGCGAGAGCCTCTTCGTGGACACGTGGTTCATGAGTTGCAGGGTGCTGAAACGCGGCATGGAGAACTTCACGCTCAACACGATGGTGGAGGAGGCCCGCAGGCGCGGCTACAGGAAGATTGTAGGCCAGTACCTGCCCACGCTGAAGAACCAGATGGTGAGGCAACACTACGACCAATTGGGATTCACCTTGGTGGAAGAGCAGGCCGACGGCTCCAAGAGATACGAGCTTAGCGTGGACGGCTACCAGCCCCGCGAATGCTACATCACAAAAGAATGACTGCTATGGACTTCGAATTGGAACACATCGGATACCTCACCGACGACATCGACCGCACAGCCCGCCAGTTTGAGCTCTTGGGCTACCAACGCGGGCCGACGGTGGACGACGACCGGCAGAGAACCAAGATTTGCTTCCTCCGCAAGGAGGGAGAGACCGACATCGAGCTGGTGCGGCCCTACGACGACAACGCCACGATGCTCCGCATGCTCAAGAAGCGGGGCGTAGCGCCCTACCACCTTTGCTACGCCTGCGACGACGTGGACAGGCTCAGCGAGGAGCTGACCGCCAACAACTGGACTCCCCTCTTCAAACCCGTGGAGGCCCCGGCCTTGGGAAACCGCAAAATATGCTATTTCTTCAATGCCGAAATGGGGTTCATGGAATTAGTAAACAAGAAATAAGTAACAACATTTATCGATTATGGAAAGAAGTGAAATCTTCAAGAAAGTGAACGAAATCTTCTGCGACGAGTTGGACAACGAAGACATTGTGTTGAACGACGACACCACAGCCGACGATGTGGAGGAGTGGGACTCGCTGAGCCACGTGCAGCTCATCGTGGCCATAGAGAAGGCTTTCGGCATCAAGTTTACATCCAACGAAATCTTGAGTTGGAGCAACGTCGGCCAATTGGTTGACTCTATTGAGAACAGACTCAAGAAATAGAGATGACCATCAACTCGCTTGCCTTCCTGCTCTTTTTTCTGCCAGTTTTGGTCCTTTACTTCGGCGTTTGCCGAAAGAACTCAAACTGGCAGAACATACTTCTTCTGATAGCGTCATACTTTTTCTACGCCTACGCCAACTGGAAGGCCGTTCCCATCCTCTTGGTGAGCACCGTCGTCACCTACTATATAGGTAAGGGCATCCAACGCCACAGGGACACGGCTCCCCGAAAGGCGTCGCACCTCACCAACCTTGGCGTGTGGCTGGGCATCCTGCTGTTGCTCTATTTCAAGTATCTCAACTTCTTCATCGAGTCGTTCGAGGACCTGTTCGCCTCGATGGGATTCCACGTCAGCCACCACACCCTTAAGATTATCCTGCCCGTAGGCATCAGCTTCTTCACATTCAAGCTCATCAGCTACCTCGTGGAGATACACCGCAAGAAGATGGACGCGGAGGGCGACTTCATCCGCTTCGCCACCTACGTGGCCTTCTTCCCCACCATACTCTCCGGCCCCATCGACCGCCCCAAGGCCTTCTTGGAGCAGTTGGGCACGCCGCACCAGCTCTGCATGGCCGACGTGGCCGAAGGCTGCAAGCGCATCCTCTGGGGCATGTTCAAGAAGATGTGCGTGGCCGACGTGATATGCGGCTACACCGACGCCGTGTTCAACAACTACACCCACCACAACGCCACCTCGCTCACCATCGCCGCCGTGCTCTACTCGTTCCAGCTCTACGCCGACTTCTCGGGCTATTCCGACATGGCCATCGGCGTGGGACGCATATTGGGCATCCGAAGCCTGGAGAACTTCCGCCTGCCGTTCTTCGCCGTCAACATCACGGAGTATTGGAAGCGGTGGCACATCACGCTCACCAGCTGGCTCACCGACTATGTGTTCACACCGCTCAACCTCAAGTTCCGCAACCTCGGCACGTGGGGGCTCAACTTGGCCGTAATGATCAACCTCCTTGCCATTGGAGCCTGGCACGGAGCCAACTGGACGTTCATCCTCTTCGGATTCTATCATGGCTGCTGCCTCATCTTCAACAACTTGGTGTCGAAGAGGAGAAAGCACTTTGAGAAAGCCCACTCCCTGAAGAAGAACACCACCTACCGCTACCTGCGCATCCTGAAGATGTTCGCCTTCGTGACGCTTGGCAACATCATCTTCCGCAGCAACAGCATCGCCGACTTCTTCGGCTATCTGTCGCAGTATTCCACGGGATTCCTCTATCCGTATGTGGCCCAGCGCGTGACGTTCATCATGTATTTCCCGCCCTTGCTGCTCATGCTGTTCAAGGACTGGAAGGACGAGGAGAAGCTCAACATCCATTTCTTCCACTCTCCCAAATGGTATGTCCAGGCCGTGAGCATGGCCTTGCTCTTGGCCGTCATCCTGTTGGAGGGAGAGTTCAACGGGCCGCAATTCATATATTTCCAATTTTAGACTTAGGGTCAATGAAGAAAAAGATATTTTTCATCGCGTTGTTTGCCGCCACCCTCCTCTGTGCCGACCTTGTGGTGGGAGCCACCTCCAAGCTGATCATCCGCCATGCGCCCCAGACGCAGTATAACCTCTCCAACACCATCCAGACGCTGTTCCACCGCACGTCTGACGTTCTCATCCTCGGAGCGTCGAGGGCCCACCACAGTTTCGACCCCCGCATCATCCAGCGGGAGACGGGTCTCAGCTGCTTCAACGGCGGGCGGTCGGGGGTGAAGATGGACTATTTCGACCTGTGCGTGGCCTCGTATCTCAATCGCTGCACGCCTAAGCTGATTATACTCGACGTCAGCTCCGACATGATGGAAGCCCCCAAGGACGACCAGTTCAAGAACCTGAAGTGCCTCTATGGCATGAGCGGGCCGCTCACCCAGGCCATGGACAGCGCCTACAGTCCCTTGGAGCGGCTGAAGCTGCAGTCCAACCTCTATCGCAACAACCGCGTGTTCAACGAGGTGCTGCAGCTGTGCCTCTCCAAGAAGTGTCCCGAACTGTGCGGCTACCAACCTTTGGACGGTGCCTACCACACTCCCCACGAAGTCTCCACCAAGCCCTTCTCGCCCGACTCTGTACGCCTGTCGAGGCTGGACCATATCGTCAGCCTCTGCCGCAGCCGCAACGTGAGGCTCGTCGTCACCTACGCTCCTACGCTCCGCCTGACCACACGGGGCTGCTCCCAATGGCTGGCCCGCTACTGCAAGGACCGCCAAATCCCCTTCTACGACTATTCCTGGTCGAAGAAATACTATCTGCATCCCGAGCTGTTCAAGGACGAAGTGCACCTCAACAGCCATGGGGCAGACCTCTTCACACATGAGTTCATCAGTGTCATCCAGGCCAATCTGAACAACAAAAGCTGACCGCCATGCCCAAGAGCCACATTGACGAGATAGACTTTCAGAGAGCCATATTGATTGCCCTTGTCATCTTTGTGCATATTGTCAATTTTGGCAATATCCACCCCGATGTCAAGAGTGGCGTGTTGTCGTTTCTCATGCCCACGTTCCTGTTGGTCACCGGCTATCTGGTCAACTTCGACAAGCCCGTCAAGAAGTTTGCCGTCTACCTGCTCCGAATCCTGTCGCCTTACGTGATCTTGGTCACTGGCTACATGGTGCTCTCGCTCTATTTGCCCGTGAGGGACGGCATCGACCATTTGGATTGGGACACGGCGTTCTACGTGCTGTGCATCCACGCCATAGGCCCCTACTGGTTCTTCCGGGTCATGTTGGTGTGCGGCTTCTTGGGCTACGCCACATTCCGTTGCCTGCCCGGCAAGTCCGGCTCGTTCAAGCTTATCGCCTACGGCATTGTCCTCCTTTGCGTGTCCCAGTTCACTCCCCTACTGAACTGGACCCACGCCATATATTATTATATAGGTATAGTGTTGCGTGTCTCTACGGTCGACTACAACAAGCTGTTCGCCCCCTCTTGGTTGGCCGTCGTCCCCCTGCTGCTGCTGCTCTTCATCGACTCAGAGTGGTATTGGGGCAATGTCCTCGTGTTGGTGATGGCGTTTTGCTTTCTCTCGTCGGCCGCCTACCTCAAGCGGTATTGTCATGGCAAGCCGCTCGACGGCATCTTGTATATAGGCCGCAACACCCTGCCCGTCTATATGTTCCACCCCATTTTCACGATGGCGGGCAAATATCTTCTTCCCATTTTCCAATTCGACGCAAGCGGAGTGCTGCATGCCGTAGCGGTCATCGTGATGGGCATCGTGGGTTCGCTGCTCATTGCCAAGTCCCTCGACCGTCTGCATCTGTCGTGGATCTTCGGCAGGGCGCAGCTTCTACGCTGAGTAGGGAGTTCATCATCCACAATCAAAATAGTTTCCTCCCCAGACTCATAAGAGGGAGACACACGCGATTACCATTCTATGTGAACGTGTGCATCCGCTGCAGGGGCCGTGCCTCGTACCGGCCCTAAAAGGTGTATCTACCTATCTTCTGTGACAGTTGTCGCGATAGTCCGTGACAGTTGTCGCAGTAGTCTGTGACAATTGACACGATAGTCTGTGACAATTGTCACAGAAGATGAACAACCGACATAAAAAACCAGCGCATCCTTGCATCTGCCCAAAAGCGGTTTGGAATGCCTTGACTTGAAGCTT
>SAMEA3663103__coassemble_485_pt1 | contig 17878 bp, 14 predicted proteins | sample SAMEA3663103__metabat2_high_PE_013 | metagenome-assembled genome bin SAMEA3663103 (sample SAMEA3663103) | pig gut metagenome | biome: pig gut; feature: pig-associated habitat; material: faeces | place: France | collected 2012 | reverse complement strand
ACCAAGGAATCGAAAATAACATACGAAATAGAGCCAGCTACAGAATAGACTGTTAGCTACATACATTCAACCCAAAAGAGGATGGCCAACACGCCACTCTCACTCGAAGTGTTTCTTGAACAATTCTAATAACTAACAATACCCATGTACTTATGGAAAGAAAATTGAATTTTGAGAAGTTTGATGTAGTCAATCTCAACACCGAACAGATGCGCAGCTTACAAGAGGAGAAGCTGGCACTACAGCAGTTGTCAATGCAACACAAAAATTGGTGACGGATTCTTCATTAGGTTGTTTTTTTAGCAACCACTGACTACTTTTTTGAATTGCTGTGTAACCATTTCCCCCGGAAGATGCGGACGAGGAAGATGGCGCCGCGGAACGTAAGTTCTACGGCCATGGCAAACCACACACCGCGAAGTCCGTAGTGGTGGGACAGGGCGTAGGCGAGCGTCAGCCTCACGCACCACATGGAACCGAGATTCATCATCGCCGGCTTCAGCGTGTCGCCCGCTCCCACACAGATGCTGTAGCCCACGATGCTTGCGGCGAAGAAGGGCTCGGCAAAGGCCTCTATGCGCAGCACGCTGGCTCCCAACTCGCGGATGGACTCCACGGGCGAGAGCATTCCTATCATCTCGGGCGCGAAGACATACATCACCGCCCCCATCAGGGCCATGATGCCCATGCCCAGGAAGATGGTCATCTTGGCGAAGCTGCGGCAGAGGTCGCGCCGACCGGCTCCTATGCTCTGCCCCACAAGCGTGGTGGCGGCGTCGCCGATGCCGTAGCCGGGCATGTAGCAGAGGCTCTCCGCAGTGACGGCGAAGGAGTTGGAGGCGATGGCGATGTTGCCCAACGGGGCGACAATCATCGTGCTGACCACCTGCGCACCGTTCATCAGGACATACTGCAGGGCCATCGGCGCACTGATCTTCAAGGCCTCCACCACATACGTGCCATTCCAGGCGAACCGCTCCTTGTCGAGTCGCCATGCCAAAATCTTGCTCTTCACCACCGTGAAGTAGACCAGCACCAGCGAGGCCACGGCGTAGGCCAGCGACGTGCCCAACGCCGCTCCCGCCACACGCAGCCCGAAGCCGAAGAGATGAACCTCCATGCCGAGAAAGGATACGGTGCGCGAAGGGAAGATGAGGATGAAGTTGAAGACGACATCGAGCAAGCAAGTGAGCGCAAGCACGATGCTGGGCACCTTCATGTTGCCGCTCGACTTGAGCAGTGCGCTCGAGAGCGACTCCAAGAAGAAGAACGGGGCTCCAAAGGCAAAGATGAGGAAATAGAGCGACGCGTCGCGCCGTATGTCCTCGCCCCCGCCCAGCCATTCCGGCAGCCAAGGCGATATGCCGCCGGCAACGGCCAAGATGAAAAACGAGAAGAGCAGGCAGCACACGAAGCCGTGCCTCATCACGCGCCGAGCCTTTTCAAAGTCGTTGGCCCCAATGAAGTGGGCCACCTGCACGGAGAAGCCCAACGCCGCCGCACCGCCCAACGAGCCGAACAGCCAGCCCGCGGGCTCCACCAGACCTATGCTGGCGCTGGCCTCGGCTCCAAGCGAGCCCACCATCGAGGCGTCGATGAAAAACATCAGCACGGTGGTGATCTGTGCCAACATGGAGGGGATGCTCAGTCCGACAATCAGACTGAGCTTCTCGCGGCCCGTCATGGGACGGCCCATGCGGATATTCTCTAATAAAGCGTCGCTCTTCTTGCTCACAGTGCAAAATTACAAAAAATGCCCTGTATCGCCAAGCGTCAGGGCTTACAAACACACACAAAAAAAGGGGCTTTCGCTCGCCCCCCATACGCCGGCCATGATTGCGATGCCGGCACCTGAACAACAATTCTTTCTACCTTTTCGCTAAATACCTATCCGAAAGTGTTTATCTAAACTACCTATCGAATGCTATCCTTTCTCTAACAATCATCAAACTCAAAGCAACCGTAGCCTGTCTTGGCGTCCATTCGGCCAGAGGCCATCGCATTGTCTCAAATCTTCTACCTTCTCAACTAAACCTATGCTTCGGCGATACTTCCAAGAGTATTCCAAAAGTAGTTATCCTTCTCTCAATCTTTCCCTTTATATCTTTTTCCACTTGCAAAATTAGCATCTAAATCGTTTCAACCCAATAGTTGACAGGGGAAATTTGCACGAAAAAGGTCATTTTCTTGATTTATGTCAATCACCGTGTACGCAAACACGGCTGTTGCACGACAAAAGTCACGCCCTGCAGGCGTTCCGCGCAGGGTTCGCCCTACGCTGTGGAAAGCCATGGACGACAACAAAACAAGCCGGCGGCCACCACTCCCCCCCCCAGGGCTATTGCCCCGCGGTGGGTGTGGCGGCCGTCGGCCATGGGGTGGAGTGGGGCCGGCCTTCACTCCATGATCCACAGTCCCTCCTTGGCCCGGTTGTTGGGCATGGGCGTGCCGGCTCGGTAATAGCCCCGCAGGTGCAGGTCGAACACCAGCACCGAGTAGGCGGGCAGCGCCCCATTGATTTGGGCCTGCGAGCCATAGCCGAGCTGGTAGGGGATGTAGACAATCCAGTTGTCGCCGATGTGCATATTCTGCAAGGCCGTGGCGAATCCGTCCACAACGCCACTCACGGCCAGATGTGCCGGGCGGGCCGACGACTCCACATAGTCGTCGCCATACCAGCTTTGGTCAAACACGTAGCCGGCGGGATAGGAGGCTGAGGGAATCAGGCTGCCCTTGTAGTCCACCAAGGCCGAGTCGGTGTAGAGCGGACAGCCCGAGCCCGTGCCTTTTGCCACCACCCGCGCCACGATGCAGTTGGTGGAGGCCAGCGTGGTGTCCATCGACCAGGTACGGATGACCTTCCACGACGTGTCGCCCCGCTGGATGGCCTCCTGCGCCTGGCGGTAGATGCTGGCGAAGTAGGTGTCGTTGCGGCTCTGCCAGTTGGCGAACTCATCGTCCTCGGCGTTCTGCTCCGAGCACGAGGCCAGCCCCAACGGCAGGAGCAGCAAGGCCAGGAGCCAGGCCAGGCTCTGTTGATGCTTCATTCTCATAGGCTGCTATGGTGTTACTTGTCAAGTCCGTCAATCTTCTTGGCCAGCTTCTTGAGCACCGTGGTGATGCTCACGCGCTCCTCGATGATGGCGCGCAGCTGGTCGATGTCCACACGCTCCTGCTCCATGGTGTCGCGGAAGCGCACCGTCACCTTGTGGTCGTTGGGCGTGTCGTGGTCCACGGTGACGCAGAAGGGCGTGCCGATGGCGTCCTGGCGGCGGTAGCGCTTGCCGATGGAGTCCTTGGGGTCGCCATAGTGGGTGTTGAAGTGGAACTTCAGCTCGTCCACAACCTGATGGGCAAGCTCAGGCAGACCGTCCTTCTTGTCGAGCGGGAACACGGCGCACTTCACGGGGGCGAGGGCCTCGGGCAGCCTCAGCACCACACGGCTCTCGCCATTCTCCAGCTGCTCCTCGGTGTAGGCGTGGCACATCACGCTGAGGAACATGCGGTCCACGCCGATGGAGGTCTCCACGTCGTATGGCGTGTAGCTCTCCTGGGTGTCGGGGTCGAAATATTTGATGCTGCGGCCGCTGTACTTCTCGTGCTGCGAGAGGTCGAAGTCGGTGCGCGAGTGGATGCCCTCCACCTCCTTGAAGCCGAAGGGCATCTTGAACTCAATGTCGGTGGCGGCGTTGGCGTAGTGGGCCAGCTTCTCGTGGTCGTGGAAGCGGTAGTTGTCGTCGCCCATGCCCAAGGCCTCGTGCCAGGCCAGGCGCACCTGCTTCCAATAGTTGAACCACTTCATCTCGGTGCCGGGCTGGCAGAAGAACTGCATTTCCATCTGCTCAAACTCGCGCATGCGGAACACGAACTGGCGGGCCACAATCTCGTTGCGGAAGGCCTTGCCTATCTGGGCGATGCCGAAGGGCAGCTTCATGCGCCCGGTCTTCTGCACGTTGAGGTAGTTGACGAAGATGCCCTGCGCGGTCTCGGGGCGCAGATAGATCTTGCTCGTGGCCTCGGCCGTGGAGCCCACCTCGGTGGAGAACATCAGGTTGAACTGGCGCACGTCGGTCCAGTTCTTGGTTCCCGATATGGGGTCCACGATGCCCTCATCGAGGATGATCTGCTTCAGCTCGGCCAGGTCGGGGCCCTGCATGGCCCGGGTGTAGCGCTCGTGCAGGGCGTCGCGCTTCTGCTGATGGTCGAGCACGCGGGGGTTGGTGGCGCGGAACTTGTCCTCGTCGAAGGCCTCGCCGAAGCGCTTGCGGGCCTTGGCCACCTCCTTGTCAATCTTCTCGTCGTACTTGGCGATCTGGTCTTCTATCAGCACGTCGGCGCGATAGCGCTTCTTGCTGTCGCGGTTGTCGATGAGCGGGTCGTTGAAGGCGTCCACGTGGCCGCTGGCCTTCCACACCATGGGGTGCATGAAGATGGAGGCGTCGATGCCCACGATGTTCTCATGGAGCAGCACCATCGACTGCCACCAATACTGCTTGATATTGTTTTTCAGCTCCACGCCGTTCTGACCGTAGTCGTAGACGGCAGCCAAGCCATCATAGATTTCACTGCTTGGGAAGACGAAGCCGTATTCTTTACAATGACTTACAATCTTCTTGAATACATCTTCTTGTTGTGCCATAATGATATTTAACCGTTGAGTATTTTGTATGCAAAGGTACGCTTTTTTATTGAAACCCATCGCCATCCGCGTCAAAATCTTTATTAATTATAATGAATAAGCGCAACAGGACAAAGTGCATACAGCCAAAGTCGCACGTCTCGCTGCGTGAAACCACAGTTATTCATTGGCATCGTAGTAGGAGGTGCGGCGTCCCGCCGCACAGTCACGCATAGCGTCCCGCCGCACAGTCACGCATAGCGTACCGCCGCACAGTCACGCATATCGGTCCCGCCGCACAGTCACGCATATCGCCCCGCCGCACAGTCACGCACGGCAGTCCCGCCGCACAGCCATGCACGGCGGGACGCCGTGCCTCCTACTACTGCAAAAAAAGATCCCCCAGATCCATGCTGAGGAAAGTCTCGGCAGGAATTCCACCCTGGCCTACAATCACCGAACGAACGGGATGGAATTTGTCCTGAAACACATGTAATCCGCGTGTGTCAGACTCGCTATTGCTCTTGACCTCTATGGCAACCGTCTTATCCAATTTGCGTAACACAAAATCCACTTCGTCAGCCCCATCACGCCAGTAGTACAACGACCAGCGGTGACGGAAAGCCTCATTGATCAACCAACTGCCGACAGCCGACTCGAATAGCCTTCCCCATAGTTTTCTGTCCATTTGTACATCCTGAAAACTCTTGTCTACATAGATATTCTTCAAGGCATTGTTGTACACTTGATACTTCGGTATGCTTGCCCGCTTACGTGCATGGTCAACAGCATATTTCTGCAAGCCATCGACCAATCCACTCTGCGAAAGCAGTTTGATGTAGCTGGCCAAGGTGGTGGTGTTGCCTGCATCCTGCAACTGCCCCAACATCTTGGTCAATGAGACGATCTCCCCCGAATAGGCGGCACTCAACTCAAAAGTCTGCCTCAAAAGGGCTGGTTTGGAGATGACAGTATCTTGAAGAATATCCTTGTTGATAGTGGCGTCTACGATTGAGGAGAAGATGTAATCGCGCCAACGCAGCTCGTCATTTATCAAATGGGCGCTACCCGGATAGCCGCCATAGAACACATATTGTTCCAGGCTCCATCCAAAAGAATCGCGCATCTCAGCATATCCCCAGTGACTCATGCGAATCTCCTCATATCGCCCCGCCATGGAGTCGGCAAGCCCGCGCTCAAGCAACACGCGGGAGGAGCCGAGCAACAACACTTTTATAGGCACACCGCTATAGGTGTCGGCATCCCATTCCTTCTTTACCGTCTCGCTCCACCCAACAAGCTTCTGAATCTCGTCAATGACAAGCACCATTTCGCCAAGCCCCTGGGCCTTCACCAAGATCCGGGCCTGTGACCAACAGTCACTGATCCATTTCTTCTGACTTGTCGGTACATCATCGGCAGCAAATAGCAAGTGGGGAATGGGCAAGTCCTTCAAAACCTGTCTTACCAGCGTCGACTTACCTATTTGCCGAGGCCCCATCAACACTTGGATGAAGTGGCGTGGCTCTTCCAATCGCTTTTTCAGTAAGAAATATTCCTTTCTTGTATACATCGGTTCTACTTATTTTGATGATATGCAATCCTCTTTATTGAATTTGTAATTGCCCGAAGAACATACTGTTGCTAAAATCTCGCGGCCTATACTTAGCACTGAGTGGAAAATTACTCAACGCATTGAGTAAAATTACTCAGTCCATTGAGTAATTTCAAATCTTTGTCTGCAAAGATAGTTGAAAGGAACGAAACGACCAAAGAAAAGGAAAAGAAACTCCAGCTCCTGTGAGACTTGGCGCAGTCATCCGCAGTAGGAGGTGCGGTGTCTCGCCGCACACTCACTCATTTCGTCCCGCCGCACAGTCACACATATCGTCCCGCCGCACAGTCACGCATAGCGGTCCCGCCGCACAGCCATGCACGGCGGGACGCCGTGCCTCCTACTGCTGCAAACTTGTTGAAAGAAAGGAGTCGGATGCCGAATGCCAATTATGAATTGGAAAATTCACGCACAAACCGTCTTTGTGTTTATCCGCAAAGGCACAAAGAACGCAAAGCGACAGCAGAATTGGAAATAATTCAAAAAAAGTTGGGATATATTTGTTGATGAACAAATTATTTCTTAAATTTGCAATCGCTATTCTATAAACTAAATTAAGCCGAAAGGCGTTACTTTTAATTCTAACAAAACAAGGAATATAATATGAAGAAGATTTTTACACTCGCCATGTTGCTCGTGCTTGGCCTCGGCACAAGCTTCGCTCAAGACGAAGAGATTGACAACACACTCCAGTTTGTCGACGCACAAGGGGCTGTCGTTCCCGACGGTTCGGAAATCACCCGCACAGAGGTGGAAGACAACGGTATGGACCTTCAGATTTCCACAGGGCTGTCTGTGAAGAACACCAGCACCGAACCCGTGGGCACCAAGTGTGAGTTCAATGTGTTGGAGTTACCCACAGGCAGCGTCAACTGCTGCTTCCCCATGGCTTGCATGTCAGCCCTCAAGACAGGTACCTTCAAAACAATGGGAGGGTCGTTAGCCCCCAGTGAAACCAAAGATTTCCAGACGGAGTGGATAGGATTTGAGCAATACGGCAAGGCCAAGGCCACATTCCAAATTCTCATCTGCGAGCTTGGCCAGTTTGGCAAGGTGGGCGACGTGATTGCCAATGGACCGAAGATCACCATCAACTTCGTATATTCTGACCCCACAGGCATCAACGGCCCGACCAACGTGACGGTCAACCGTGTGGCCGAGCGCTACAACGCAGCCGGAGCACGCATCTACGCTCCCGTCAAGGGAATCAACATCCTGAAGATGGAAGATGGCAGCGTGAAGAAAGTATTGGTGAAATAAGCCTCTACAACCTTTCTTGGTGGAATAAGATCCTACTATATATAATAGGTATAGCATCAAAGGAGTTGCTGCGCCATTCGTAGGTGCGTGAGGGCTCACGCGCCCCGGACACCCGAAAGGAGGCGCGGCAACCCCTTTTCCAATTCATGAGTCACAATCCACAATTTCCAAACCAGGGTTGTCGACGCACCGTTTCCAATTACAGCATTTGATACAGAACGCATAACAAAGGGTTTTAGCTTGCACCATCCATAACCCATCACGATTGTCACCATATACACAGCTCTCTTTTGAGCTTGCCCATCATACGACATCCATACTATAAACATTTTAACACAAACAAAAACTACAGCCCGACATGAAAGGACTATTCTCACACGCACCAAGCCGGCCGTCCAGACGGTTGGCCGTGCTTGCAATGTCACTTGCCCTGGCCTCACCGCTCCTCGCGCAACACACCACGGAGCGGCAGGACAGCTGCGAGGTGATCATCCCCAAAGGATATTACGAGACGCTGCGCTCCGGCGCAAACCGCGTCAGTTCCCACTTCGACAATCCATCCAAGGAGTCGGCCATCAAGAACACCGGCAAGGTGTACACTTTCAGACTGGCCGCCTGCATCCTGCCCGAGTATATCAAGAGCGATGAGGGCTACGGAAGGTTCACCGACAAGGACCAGGTGATCGCAGAGGTGGAGAAGTTTTGGACCCAGTTGGAGGAAAGCCTCAACAGCCACTTCACCGAAGACGTGGGCATCAAGTTCAAGGTGGTGCACAACCAGAAGCTCATCCTCTTCGACTACAACGTCAATGGCTTGGTGCTCGACCAATACGCCACCGACAACACCCGCCTCTTCAAGAGCAAGGAGATCATCGACAAGGCCCTCGGCGCCGACACCACGCAATACGACTTGGGCATCCTCATCGGCCGGCCCAACAACAGCCGCAACGGCGTGGCACAGCTCGGCAGCGCCATCAGCCCCTATCTCAAGGGAAGCGCATGGGTGATCAACAACCTCACGTCGATCGCCCACGAGATAGGCCACAGCTTCGGCGCGAAGCACACCCACTCCACCAGCAGCATTTCCATCTGCACCGAGCCGGGACAGGGACGCAGCATCATGAGCTATGGCTCGCCGCGCGACTTCTTCTCGCTGCCCAGCATCTACCAGATGCGTAACACGCTGGCCAACATGAACTATCACACCGCCGACGGCAAAGTCGTGACGGTGAACAGCAGCCCCACGGTCACTCCGCTCGCCGAGGAGGAGGCCGGCGCACAGCCCCTGCTCGACCGGCAACGCATCAAGACCGAATACACCATCACCAAGGGCAGCAACTTCCAGTTCTACCTGCCCACCACCACGGGCAAAAAGGACAGCTACCACTACAACGCCCACACCTTCGACATCTCGAAGAATGACCCCAGCCATGCCAACACGCTCCGTCCAGCCTACAAGGAGACACAGGACAGCGTGGTGATGTATCAGCCCCACTATCTCAACCCGTCCTCCTTAAGCCAGGACCAGATTACCCAGCAGGACTTTATAGAGAGCGCATCCGACGCCTCTGCCACAGGCAGCTACACCTTCCTCGCCGCCGTACACGACAACTCGCGCTACGATGCCATGCACATCAAGCTCAACATCGTGGAGGGGAATCCTTTCCAAATCAGCAATGTGAAGTTTGCAAGTTCGACTTCGTACGATAAAAGCATAGGCCGCGATCTGAGTGTCACTTGGGAACCCTGCAAGCAGCTCTACGGCAAGGACAGCAAGGTGCGCATCCTGCTCTCCGACGACTTCGGACAGACCTACAAATATGTACTTGCCGACAACGTGGACAACAGCGGAACCTGGACAGGCACCCTGCCCTACGTGAAAATAGGAACGGTATACAATCAGGATTGGCTCAAGCAGGAAAACGGTGGACGCATAAAAGTGGAAGTGATAGGCGAGGCAGCCTACGATATCTATCCTCAGCAAGAATACACCTATCAGAATGGATTCGTTTACAAAGGATTCACCCTCAATCCTGACAACGCGCGCATCAACTTCAAACCGAAGAACAGCAGCGATGCCATGCCCGAGCCGTTTATTCATGTCAACTCTCTCAAAGAGCTTCCACAAAAAGTAGACTTGACAGCATACAGAACTTCAGGCTCCGGGACATACGACTGCACATTCAGCGAGAAGACAGAGGGCCATTTGGTGCGCCGCTCTTGGACGGCCAACGTTGGCGGCACCCCATACACCTACACGCAGACCATCATGCTTCCGCAGACGGTGAGCGAGCAGGAGCTGGTGCGCTCCTCGGCCCAGCAATTGGCCACCATGGCCAAGCCGCTCTATGACAACATGGGGCAGATAGGCTATCCCTACGAATGGCTTCCCGCAGCCAAGACCTTCAAGGCCGCATACGAGAAGGTATTTCAGAACGACGACATCGCCAGCGACGTGACAAGCGCCGACGTGGAAGATCTCAACGAGGCCATGACCGTACTCTCGCAGATTGGCGACGACGAGGTGGCCAAGCCCGAGGACGGCAACTACTACCAGGTGCGCTCCTATCTCACCCCCTACAACCGCGACACCTATTTCTATGTGGTGGACGATGGCCAGGGAGAGAAATTGGTGAGCAACACCGAATTTGACAAATACTCCGACGCTGATAAGCTGAACGCCCGCTGGCGCTGCTACATCAAGGACGGCAAATACCACTTTGTGAGCGACAAGGGCAACGCGCTCTTCAGCGCCTACGTGCCAGAGGGCGGAAGCCTCGACTCCAAGTTGAGCGACTTACAGAACTTCAGCAACCAAGGCACCGAGCGCACACTCGCCCGCGGCTACACTTGGGGCGCGCTGACCATACTCAACAGCCAGAAGTTCGGCTGCCAGGTGAGCCTCGGCGGCATGTTCTCCGTCGTGCGCGGCGTGGGCAACTTGGCCATGACCCCCGACCAGCGCACCAACTGCGTCAACGGACTCATTGTCTCCACCGACTTCCAGTTCCTGCCCACAACGAGCGGAAGCTACAACGCCACCGACTCCATCCCCGCTGCCATCGGCAACAACACCAAGGCGGCAGCACCCGTAGACGGCATCACCTACTACACGCAGGAGACCTCGGGCGGAGTGAACGTGGTGTTCGCCAAAGGCAAGTTCACACCCGCCGACAACGGACGCGTGAAACTCACCATCCCCTCCCAGCTCACCGTCGACGGCCAGACAAAGACTGTGGTGGGCATCGTGGCACAGCAGGTGACCACAAAGGCCCGCTATGACAAACAGTTCACCTACAGCCTCGCCACGGCTATGGGCGACTACGACTTCGACATCGTCGTCCCCGCCACCGTCACCTCAATCGGCGACAAGGCCCTGGCCAACTGCGCCAACCTCTACGAGGTGAGCCTCGCCGCGGGCAGCCAGCTCGCCACCATCGGCGCCGAGGCTTTCAGCGGCAGCCAGAACATGCGCTTTGCCAAGACCAAACTGGAGGCTGACCAGCTCTCCGCCATCGGACAAAAGGCCTTCGCCGGCACCGCCCTGCGCCGACTGGTCCTCAGCGGCAACCTGAGCGCCATGCAGACCAACTCTTTCGCCGGGGCTGACAAGCTGGAATACCTCGACCTGCGCGACGCCAAGGGACAGGCCACTGCCAACCGCACCACGGCCGGGCTGCCCAAGCACACGCTCCTCTTTGTCAACGAGGCTGACTACACGGGCGAGACCAGCGAGGCCAATGTCGTGCGATTCAACGCCGGACAAGGAACCTGCCAGCTCCTCGCCCTCTACGACATGGAGGACGAAGACCAGGGCTATGCCCAGCATGGAATCTCTGTGCCCCGCCATGACAACAACGAGGGAACCACCGACGCTCCGTTCACCGCTGTCAAGGCCACCTTCGACCGCACCTTCAGCTCCGGCTTCAGCACCCTCTGCCTGCCCTACGACGCCGCAGTGCCATCGGGCATGACGGTCTATCGCTTCGTCGGCAGGTCGGGCAGCGGCGGCGACTACACCTATTCGTTCACCTCCGACAACCGCATCGAGGCCAACGTGCCTTACTTGGTGCAGTGCGGCGAGGGCGGAGCGAGAATCGGTGAGGTCGGCCAAGCTTCTGTAAAGGCCGCCACGCGCTACACCATCGGCGACAATTTCGCCGACGGCGACGCCAAGGAGGGCTTCGTCGGCTCGCTGGCCACACTCGGCCACGACGACGCACGCGGACACGACATCTACACGCTCAGCGCCTCGCAGCAAAAGTGGCTGCGCGTGACCGACCAAAACGGCACCATCAACGCCAATGCCTTTGTGCCGCCCTTCCGCGCATTCTTCACCGACCCCACCATCAACAACGCCAAGAGCGTAGACCTCACGGTGGACACCTCCACCGGCATGGAGTCGCTGCCCACAGAGGCCAACCGCACGGCAACGGGAGTCTACACCCTCGACGGCCGCAAGGTGGCCACCAACGGCCACAGTCTGCCCAAGGGCATCTACATCATCGGCAACAAGAAGGTGGCCATCAAATGACAACGACACTGAATAGGGAAAAGAAAGGCTTATATGTGTCTCCTGCGATAAAGCGCAGGCCCATCGACACGGCCGAGATCCTCGCCGACTCTGGCTCAAACGTCAATGTGGGAACGGGCAGTGTCCCGCAAACTGAGCCGGGTGCCGCCAAGCAAGGCCTTTGGGACAACGACAACGAGCCGGACGAAGAAACCCACAGCACCATCTGGCAATAGCCACCGACAACCGCCCCTCTCCCAGAGGAGGCCAACACAGCCGCAGCCCACTGCCGTCAGCATTCCACGCGACGGCTTGGGCTGCGGCTTTTTCTGTCCCCCACAGCACGCGACAAAACCCACTCCCACACCCGAAAATGGCAAATCACTGGGGGGTAAGCAAATTTAACACTCATTTTTTCTTCTTTAATCAATTATTATGTTATCTTTGCAGATATTATTACTAAACAATTACTTCATTATGAAAAAGTACGTACTTGCTTTGACAGTGCTTCTGCTCGGCTTCATAGGAGACGCAATGGCACAGTTACCATCCGTAACGCTGAAAGACATCAATGGTAAGACCATCACCACTGACACCCTGAACAATGGTGGCAAACCCTTCATCATCGACTTTTTCGCCACATGGTGCAAGCCCTGCAACCGTGAGCTCACCGCCATCAGCGAGGTCTACGACGACTGGAAGAAAGAGACGGGGGTGAAGATTTTCGCCGTATCCATCGACCAGGCCCAGAACATCAACAAGGTGCGCCCCCTGGTGGACCAGGAGGGCTGGGAATATGACGTACTGCTCGACCCCAACTCCGACTTCAAGCGCGCCCTGGGCATCCAGATGATTCCCTACGTGCTGGTCTGCGACGGCAAGGGCAACATCGTCTACCGCCACAATGGCTACACCGACGGCGCCGAGACTGAGTTGATTGAAAAGGTTAGAGAACTTATTGCCCAGTAACAGAGAATGAGAAGACAAACATTCGCCGTAGCCCTCCTGTGCCTCGCCGCCCTGCCGGCCATGGCACAGGAGAATGCCAATGACGGCCACTACAATACAGCCGTAAGCGGCAGCATCCAGAGCGACATGCTCGTTCCGCAAGGCAAGCAGGAAGACGGCTCGCACGAGGACTTCCGCACAAACACCTACGCCGACATCAGCGTGCTGAGCAAGTTTGTCGACGCTGGGGCGCGATTTGAGTACCTGGAGCACCCCATGCCCGGATTTGAGCGCGACTTCAAGGGCTGGGGACTGCCCTACGTCTATCTGAAGGCCAAGCTCAAGGGCGCAGAGCTCACCGTGGGCAACTTCTACGAGCAGTTCGGCTCGGGCTTCATCCTCCGCACCTACGAGGAGCGCACGCTCGGCATCGACAACTCGCTGCTTGGCGGGCGGCTGGTGCTCAAGCCCCTCAAGGGCGTGCAGATCAAGGGACTCGCCGGACAACAGCGCCGCTACTGGGCTCACAACGACGCGTGGATAGCGGGCGCCGACCTGCAACTGAGCCTCGACCAGTGGATCAAGGCCATGGAAGAGAGCGGCACCTTCCTCACGCTGGGCGGCTCATGGGTGAACAAGCATGAGCGCAAGGACGCCGACGCCGACGTGTTCGTGGACCCAACCCACAAGCTCAACTTCCCAGCCTACGTCAACTCGTGGGACGTGCGCGCCAACCTGCAGAAGGGTGCGTTCAGCATGCTCGCCGAATACGCGCAGAAGACCCAGGACCCGTCGTTCGACAACGGCTTCATCTATCGTCGCGGCTATGCGGCCCTGCTCTCCATGAGCTACTCCAAGAAGGGCATGAGCCTTTTGGCCCAGGCCAAACGCTCCGACAACATGAGCAGCCGCTCGCGCCGGCAGATGAACGGCACGTCGAGCTTCATCGACCACATGCCCGCCTTCACCTACGAACACACCTACACCCTGGCTGCCCTCTACCCCTACGCCACCCAGATGGCGCTCGGAGAGTGGGCCTACCAGGCACAGTTGGGCTACACGTTCAAGCGCCACACCTTCCTGGGCGGCAAGTATGGCACCAACATCCAAATCAACTTCTCCCACGTCCACTCCACCGACAAGCACTTCAAGGGCCTCAACGGCGCAGAGGCCACGAGCGCACAGCGCGGAAGCGACGGCTACGGCTCGGCCTTCTTCAAGTGGGGCGACCAAACCTACTACCAGGACATCAACGTGCAGCTGGACAAGCGCATCACACGCGACTTCAAGCTCCACCTGCTCTACATGAACCAGTTCTACAACAAGACCGTCGTCGAGGGCGAGGGTGGCTTCATCCACTCCAATGTGTTCGTCGTTGAGGGCAAGTACAAGTTCTCGCCCAAGACCACACTGCGCTCCGAGTTACAGTATCTCACCACCCACGAGGACCAGGGCGACTGGCTCTTCGCCCTGATGGAGCTGTCGCTCGTGCCGCACTGGATGTTCACCGCCTCCGACGAATACAACGTGGGCGAGACCAAGCGCCACTACTGGAACCTCTACGCCACCTACAACGTGGGCGCCCACCGCATCCAGCTGGGCTATGTGCGCACCCGCCGCGGCTACAACTGCTCGGGCGGTGTCTGCCGCCTGGTTCCATCCTACCAAGGTATTACACTTTCCTATAACTACAACTTCTGATGAGAAACAAGTTATTGTACATATTGGGTGCCGCCATGCTCTTGGTATCCTGCGGCACAGAAATCGGCGAGAACGAGCGTCTTGAATATGTGGCGCCCGCGGCTGTGGGCAAGAACGTTCTCCTCGTGGACTTCACGGGGCAACGCTGCGTCAACTGCCCCAAGGCCAACGAGGAGATAGAGTCCCTGCAGAGACAGTATGGCGGCGACACGGTCATCGCCGTGGGCATGCACTCCGGCCCCCTCGGCTTCAAGGGCACGCCAAAGGTATTGGGCCTCGCCACCGACTTGGGCGACACCTATTATAATCATTGGGGCGTGGAATACCAGCCCACGGGCGTGATCGACTATTTGGGCAAGGTGGACTATACCGCCTGGGCAGCCAACGTCACCGAGCGGTTGAAGAAACAGACCACGGTGAGCATCAGCGCCACAACCGAGGGCGAGGGCACCGACCTGCACGGCAACGTGTCGGTGGAGTTCTCCGACGCCATGGTGAGGGGCAAGCTCCAGCTGTGGCTCGTGGAGGACAGCATCACGGCCATGCAGCTCATGCCCGACGGCTCCCCCAACAAGGACTATGTACACATGCACGTGTTCCGCGACGCCATCAACGGCACATGGGGACAAGACTTGACGGCTGTCAACGCTATGGGATGGAACCCTGTGGTGTCCTACCAGTACACGCTCAATGAGAGCTGGAACCGCAAGCACCTATGGCTCATCGCCTTTGTCTACGACGACTCTGGCGTGCTGCAGGTCATCCGCAAGCATCTGTAACCCGAAAAACCGACAATGCACGTATGCAAAAGGCATGGCGTCCACAGACGCCATGCCTTTTTTACGCTTGTACTTGTGGCTTTTCCTATGATTCGCGGCTACTGTCACGGTAGCCACCAATTGACGCACGCCGTGGACGGGCGAGCGGAACAAGAGATGACGCCGCGAGCCAACACAAATCCCCAAGATTGCGGTTTGTGGGAATTGGTGAAGATTAGTGGAAGAAAAAAATGTATTACCTTTGTATTCCTCTTTAGGCTGGTTCTATAAATTAGGCCGAGTCGTATTGGGCCCAACGCCCACCTTTTCTCGCCATGGCAGAGCTCAAGCAAGCTTGGTTCTGCTCATTTGGCTTATCGAAAAGGTTCTGCAAGCTATCGGGACTCAAAACGTAAGTTGAAGAGGGAGTGTAGCGGGCTACACGACCGATGAGACTTGACGTTTTGAGGCCGATAGATGCAGAAGACGGCGGAAACAACAACTGCACTTTATCGATTATTCTATCAGCCTAATTTATAGAACCTGCCTTAACACATTTATGAATGTAAGGTGACTTGTAAGGCAAACGTTCAAAGTTTGACGAAAATGTAAAATGTTACGGGTATTATTTGTATTCTCCGTAACTTTTAACACGAATCATTCTTTATTCTCAACAAGTAGTTGTATCTTTGCACGCAAATAAGAACAACATGAATAGAAATACAGTCATTGACACGCTAAAACAGCGAGGTGGATTCATAACCACAGGTGAAGTGAAAAGCCGTGGTGAATATGAGCAGCTTCGCCGTGCAATTGAAGATGGAACGCTTATGCGGCTTCGTAATGGTGTCTATGTGGAAATGTCAGCGTTGGCAAACAACATGATAGATGTGGAACGTATAGTTCCGCATGGGGTGCTTTGCTTGTATAGTGCTTTTGCTCATTATGGACTTTCCACACAAGTGCCTTCCGCTACTTGCATAGCCATTGAAGCCAAGCGAAAGGTGCGTTTGCCAGATTATCCTCCTATTGATCTCTATTATTGGAAAAAGGAGAATTTGGAGTTTGGTATAATCAAAAAGAGTATATCTGGTTATGGTGTACTCATTACAGATATGGAGCGAACGGTCTGTGATGCTGTTAAGTACCGAAACAAGATAGGGCTTGATGTGTGCGGTGAGGTGATAGACAACTATCTCAAAAAGGAGAACCGCAATATATCTCTACTCCATGAATACGCACAGAAACTAAGAGTGAAAAATATAATGACTACATATTTGGAGACAAGACTATGACAAAGAATATGGGGAAGTCCATTAGGACACGTTTGTTGAACCTCGCCAAGGAGGAGAAGCAAGAGTATATGAAAGTGCTGGTTAGATACTTGCATGAACGCTTGTTGTTCCGTATCTCTGCAAGTCCTTACAAGAGCCACTTTCTTCTGAAAGGCAGTTCGCTATTGTTTGCCTTGGATGGGTTCAAGGCTCGTCCAACCATTGACATTGATCTGTTGGGAGAACGCATCAACAATGACAGAGATAACCTAAAAGAGGTTTTTCAAAAAGTGTGCGCCATTGAATGTGAGGACGATGGAGTTACATTCGATGCAACTTCACTTGAATTGGAGCCAATAGCCGTTGAAAAGAAATATCCTGGCACTTGTGTAAAAGTGGTGGCACACTTAGACACAATAGTGCAACAAGTGTCAGTTGACATAGGCTTCGGTGATGTTGTAACACCTTATCCTCTGTCATTAGACTATCCGTTGTTGTTACCAGATGTTCCTGCCGTGGAACTGTATGCCTATTCATTGGAAACTTTGATAGCAGAGAAGTTTCATGCAATGGTTGACCGTGACGAAAGCAATAGCCGCATGAAAGATTTCTTTGATGTGTATCAGTTGTTCACCAACCATGAGATAGACAAGGAACTTCTTGCGGAAGCCATTGTCGGTACGTTTAAGAACAGGAATACTCCTTACCGAGAGAACCTTGCCCTTTTCACAGACAAGTTTGCAACGGATGCCATACGCAATATTTGGTGGAAAACATTCTTGAAAAAGATACGTTGGAAAGAGCAGATAGACTTTTCAGTTGTGATGAAATGCATCAAAGAGAACCTACAGGCATATTGGAACAAAGAAACATTAGGATGATAGCGAAAGGGCACATTTGATTTTGGATGGTGCCAAAGAACGCTATATTCTTGATATAGGCATAGTGACAAGGCAATTGAGATTATTGAAACTCTTTTGCCTGCGAAACCTTACCCAAAGAAGAAAAAAGGGAGCCGCAAAAAAATGGCCATATTTTGGACACATCCTATCGAACACCCCAATTGGGGAGTTTGAGTTACGTTTTTTTTCATTAACTTTGTGGGGCGCAAACAAGAGGCTGGCCACAACGCCCCGACAAGCCGCCCCCCAATGGGCGTGGCCCGCGCGCCTCCGCCCCATCGCCCAGCGC
>SAMEA3663103__coassemble_483_pt1 | contig 17923 bp, 8 predicted proteins | sample SAMEA3663103__metabat2_high_PE_013 | metagenome-assembled genome bin SAMEA3663103 (sample SAMEA3663103) | pig gut metagenome | biome: pig gut; feature: pig-associated habitat; material: faeces | place: France | collected 2012 | reverse complement strand
CTTCCCCTTTACATATAAACTTACCATGATTCCACGGAAAATATCCGCTGTGCCTTCTTTCCTAACCTCTTGGACGAACGCCTGACCACTACATTCCACCGCACAGGCCAAAAAAAATATCCAGTTATCCTTTGTGGTTTCATGAAAGTAGCTTACCTTTGCAGCCACCAAAAAGAAAACGTATGAAAAAGATTCTAATGATTTTGGCTGTCGCCGCCCTTTTCGCAAGCTGCAACAGCAACAAGAACGGAAATGCCAACGCTGTGGCAAACGACTCCACGGCAGTGAATGACAGCAACGCCACTGACTCGGCAAAGGCCGCAGGCGACTCTCTCGTGTATGAAGGCATGGTGCCCGCCGCCGACTGCGCCGGCATCCGCTATCGCGTGGCCATGGACGCCGCCAAGAAAAACTTCAGCATGAAGGAGGAGTACATGGAGACGGAGACGAAGGTGAAGGAGACCCTGTTTGAGGACGGCACCATCGCCCCCTACGAGAAAGCTGGCAAGAAGGCCCTCAAGCTGACCACCAAGGGCAACGACAGCTACTATCTGATGACGGTGGACGACAACACGCTCCGCATGGTGAATGAGGACTTGGAGGAGGGTGTGGCCGGCAACTACGACCTGAAGCTCGCCAAGTAGACAGCCAAATCCAGACCGTCGGCACGGTAAATCCAGTTGGGCTGGGGGCGAAAAGTCTTCCCCACCCTACCCACACAAAGAAAATCAAAGGCGGCCAGCATGACAACATGCTGGCCGCCTTTGATTATGAATCTGGGCAAGCGAGACTTCTACTTGCGACAGCCGAAGCCCACACCTTTCCGCGCACGTTGGCCGACGAGGCGCAGACGTGAGTGCCGAAGTTGGCTCCGTTGTCGACGGTCCACACATGGTCCTTGGCAGAGAAATGTTGCGGCTGCCCACTCCGTTGGCCTGTGCGCCCTCGATGCAAGGCACCACCATGGTGGAAGCCAAACAGGAAGACAGTGGCCAGAGAGCCACGCGCACTACAGGCCGCGATAACGGAGCAGCACGGCGGCGTCGGGTTGTTGCAGGCCCGTGAAGTCGCGGAAGAGCTGCATCAAGTCTTGCGTGTTGCCCCTGCTGAGCACCTTGTCGCGGAAAGCCTGGCCCACCTCGCGGCTCAAGGCTCCATGCCGGGCAAAATAGTCGGCAATGTTGGCAGCCAACACCTCACTCCACAGATAGCTGTAGTAGCCGGCGGCATAGCCTCCTCCCCACACGTGGTTGAAATAGCTCGTGGAGTAGCGCGGCGGTATCTGCGCGTCGAGCAGGTTGACGGCTTTCAGCGCCTGGGTCTCAAAGTCGTTGGCCTCGGCGGCTGAGGGAGTATTTCCCGATGGCAGGTTGTGCCAAGCCAAATCAAGACAAGTAGCGGCGAGATTCTCTCCCAAGGCGTAGGCCGACTGGAAGTTGATGCTCTCCAACATCTTGCTCCTCAAGCTCGCGGGCATGGGCTGGTGGGTCTGGTAATGGTGGGCGTAGTGGTCGAACACCTCGGGATTGGAGGCAAACGACTCATTGAACTGCGAGGGCATCTCCACGAAGTCGCGCGCCACTTCCGTTCCGCTTAGCGAGTTGTAAAAACAGTGGGAGAGCATGCCGTGGAGCGCATGGCCAAACTCATGGAACAACGTGGTGGCCTCATCCCAGGTGAGGAGCGTGGGCTGTCCCTCGGGCGCCTTGGCATAATTGCATACATTATATATAATGGGCAGCGTGCCGCGGTCGAGGCTCTGGCGCTGGAACTCGCTCATCCAAGCTCCGCCGCGCTTCGTGGGGCGGCGGTAATAGTCGGTATAGAACAAGGCGAGCTGCTTGCCGTCCTTGTCCATCACGTCAAACACTTTCATGTCGGGATGATAGGTGGGAAGGTCGGTGCGCTGGCGGAACGTGAGGCCGTAGGCGCGGTTGGCGGCATAGAAGACGCCCCGCTCCAACACGCTGTCAAGGTTGAAGTAGGCCTTCACCTCATCCTCGGAGAAGTTGTACTTGTCCCTCTTCATCTTGGCCGAGAAATAAAAGCGGTCGTAAGGCTGGAGCTGGAAGTCGGCCCCCATGGTCTGCCTGGCATAGTCCTCTATCGATTTGGTCTCCGCGTCGGCCTTCGGGCGATATTCCCTTGTCAGGTTGCTGAGGAAGTTGTACACATTGGCTGTGTTCTTTGCCATCGACGCATCGAGCGAGTAGGCCGCGTAGGTGTCATAGCCCAGGAGCTTGGCCTTCTCGGCGCGTAGGCTTGCCATCTCGCTGACGATGCCGAAGGTCGACGCTCCCCGCGTACCGTCGGCGCGGTGGCGCGAAGCCTCCCACACGCGCTTGCGCAGTTCGCGGTTGGAGAGCGAGGCCAGGATGGGCTGCTGCGTGGTGTTGGTGATGACGATGCAATAGGGAGCCTTGCCGCCACGGCTCTGCGCGTCCTTGGCGCACTGTGCCAAGTCGGCATCGCTCAGTCCGGCCAGTTCCTCCTTGCTCTCCACCCACACCGCGGCATCGTTGGCAGCCCTGGGCAGGATGCTGCCAAACTGCTGCTGCAAGTCGGCGATGCGCTTGTTGATCTCCTCCATGCGGGTCTTCTGCTCCTCATTGAGCAGTGCGCCGGAGCGCACGAAGCTCTTGTAGGTCTCGTCGAGCAGCTTCAGGTCCTCGCCCTTGAGCGAGGCGCGCTCATGGCTGTAGACGTACTTCACGCGCTGGAAGAACTTCTGGTTGAGCATGATCTCATTGCTCAGGTCGGTAAGCATCGGGATGACCTCTTTCTCGGCGGCCTCGATCTCGGGGGTGCCGTCGGCCTCAGTGATGCAGAAGAACACGCTCGAGATGCGGTCGAGCAGCTGGCCGGAATGCTCAAAGGCCACAATGGTGTTCTGGAATGTGGGCGTGGCCTTGTTGTCCACAATCTTCTGTATCTCCTCGCGCTTCTGCCTGACGGCCTCCTTGAAGGCGGGCAGATAGTGCTCGGGGCGTATCCTGCTGAAATCGGGAGCCCCGTAGGGAAGGGTGCTTGGGGTTAATAACGGATTGTCGCTCATTGTTGTTTTGCTTTTTTGCAGGCTACCGGCAGAGGCCAACATGGCCAACGACAACATCACTGCCGTGAGTCCCGCTTTTCTTAATAGATTAGGTTTCATATTCAGTGTTTTTTAGAACTAACTCTTCCACTCTTGTCCAATCTCAAGGTAGCCGCCTGGAGCTGTTTGCTGGCATGGTCGAAAAGGATGGCTGGATTGAACCTGCGCCCCTTGAAATGGGTCTCGAAATGCAGATGCTCGGTCGTGGCGCGCCCCGTGCGTCCTGTCAGCCCGATGACTTGTCCGGCTTTGACGCGGTCGCCCACCTTGACGAAGTTCTTGCTCTGATGGCTGTAGAGCGTCTCAAAGCCGTAGGCGTGGCGGATGACGATGCAGTTGCCGTAGCCGAAATAGGGGCCGGAGCGTGTCACCACACCATCGAAGGCGGCGAGGATCTCGTCGTTGGGCTTGGTCTTGATGTCCACGCCACCGTGGCTGCGCTTGCCGCCGTAAGGACTGATGACGCGGCTTCCCGGCAAGGGATAGCTCCAGTGCTGCTTCTCTATCTTCTCCAAGTCCAACTCAAAGGCGGAGCTCCGCTCGAAGGGGTCGTCCTGCGCGTCGTCGGGGTCGAGGCTCGTGATGCCACGCTTGCGCGAAGAACCCGAGGAGGCCACCTTCACGTAGTTGCCGTCCTTCTGAAACGTGAGGGTTTGGCGGATGACGCGGTGGCTGCCGGCATCGAGCACGGTCTCGGGATTGACCCAAGCGCCATTGACGAGGATGGCCACGATGGACCTTGCCTGTCCGTCCTTTGTGCCAACAATGGCCACGGTCTGTCCGGCACGCACGCGGTCGCCCACCTTGACAAGGTTTTGCGCGTTATAGCCATATACGGTCTCCAGACCATTGTCGTGGCGCACCACTACGGTGTTGCCGTAGACGGTCTGGCGCGAGAGGCGCACCGTGCCGGCAAACATGGCCTTCACGGCATCGCCCTTGGTGGTCTCTATCTCCAAGTACTGGCCGTTGACCACACGGGCCTTGCCCACGGGCAGGGGAAAGGAATAGTCAGCCTTGCCCAAAGCCGAGAAATCCACGCTGAAGGCATTGCTCCGGCTGAAGAGGCCTGGGGTGGCGACGAAAATCTGCTGTTGCTCGACCTGCGTGAACTTATGGGGGCCGGCGGCAGCACAGGACAGGACAATCAGCCAACAGAGGAGAATGGTTATGAGACGGTTCTTGACTTGATTCATATTCAGGTTGGTTGCTAATAATAAGGAAAGGGCGCCACTGGTTTCCCTCGGGAAGATGGCGGCAGATGAGCCGTCACTTCAGCAGGATGGCGGTGAAGATGCGGCCGGAGGCGATGCCCTGGCGACGGGCAGAGAAGAACCGGCTGTCGGTGAGGGTGTCGATGGCGCAATCGGTGATGCCCGAGGCCGGCACACCGGCGGCGAGCAACTGGTTGCGGTTGCACTGTTTGAGGTCTATGTGCCATTTCTCCGGCTGAGGGTCGTCGGCATGCATACGGGGCATTCGCTTGGCGATGCCGCCCATGTCGAACCCGCCTTGGGCAAAAGCGTCGTAAACCTCCTGCCCCACCTCGAAACTCTCCATGCTGATGCCCGGTCCGATGACGCAACGCAGGCTGGCGGGTTCGGTGCCAAAGGTGTCGCGCATGGCTCTAACCACGGTCTCTACAATGCGCTTCCGGGTGCCGCGCCACCCCGCATGCACGGCAGCTACGGCTTTCCGCCGCGTGTCGATGAGCAGCAGGGGGATGCAGTCGGCCGTGGACACTCCCACACAGACGCCCCGCTGGCTGGTCATCACCGCGTCGACGCCCTCCAAGAGTTGACGACGGCTCTGGTCGTCACTTTCCAGATAGCGTGTTCCGATGGCCCGCCATTGGGTCTCATGAATCTGATGGGGGATGACGATATGGTCGACAGCCACGCCCAACGTGGCCGCCAAGGCCTCACGGTTGCGCGCCACGCACCCAGGGTCGTCGCCACAATAGGCATTGACATTGAAAGAGGCGTATGGCCCACGGCTTACTCCCCCAAGACGGGTGGTGGAAAAAGCCACGGCCCACGAAGCCAGGTCATAATGCATCAGCTCTGGCCTCATGCGTCGGTATATTCAAAGTCGTCGAGATCCTCCACATCGTCGATGTCCTCCACCTCGTCGGCATCCACCATCTCGATGTCCTCGTCCATGCCCTCTTCCTTGAGTTCGTCGGGCAGATGGCCCATGTCCTTGTCGCGGTGCACGAGGGTGTCCTCAGCCGTGATCTCCTGCAGTTTGTTGCTCTCGCTGTTGAGTTCCTGCCACAGCACATCCTTGAGCTGGTCGATGCCATAGCCTGTGACGGCGGAGATGAACACCACGGGCAGGTCATCGGGCAGGGTCTCGCGGAGCATCTGTATGAGCTCGTCGTCGAGCAGGTCGCACTTGGTGACGGCCAGCACACGGTGCTTTGACAGCAACTCGGGGTTGAAACGCCTCAGCTCGTTGAGCAGCACCTCGTAGTCGTGCTTGATGTCGTCGGTGTCGCCGGGAACCATGAACAGGAGCAGCGAGTTGCGCTCGATGTGGCGCAGGAAGCGCAGTCCCAATCCCTTGCCCTCACTGGCTCCCTCGATGATGCCGGGGATGTCGGCCATCACGAAGCTTCGGTTGTCGTGATAGGCCACGATGCCCAACGAGGGCTCAAGCGTGGTGAAGGGATAGTTGGCTATCTTGGGCTTGGCGCTCGACACGGCGGAGAGCAGCGTCGACTTGCCGGCATTGGGGAAACCCACCAGTCCCACATCGGCCAAGAGCTTCAGTTCGAGGATGATGGTCATCTCCTGCATGGGCTCGCCGGGTTGGGCGAAGCGTGGCGTCTGGTTGGTCGACGTGCGGAACTGCCAGTTGCCCAGTCCGCCACGTCCACCGGGAAGCAGCACCACTTCTTGTCCGTCGTAGGTGACATCGCAGATATATTTTCCGGTCTCGGCGTTGTAGACCACCGTGCCGCAAGGCACGTCGATATAGGCGTTCTTGCCCTTGGTGCCGTGGCACTTGTCGCGGCCGCCGTTGCCACCATGCTCGGCGAAGACATGACGCTGGTATTTCAGATGGAGCAGCGTCCAATAGTTGTGGTTGCCGCGCAGGACGACGCTGCCGCCGTCGCCGCCGTCGCCGCCGTCGGGGCCACCATTGGGTTGATACTTCACATGGCGCAGGTGCATGGACCCTCTGCCGCCTTTGCCCGAACGGCAGTATATCTTCACATAGTCTACAAAGTTGCTCTCCATTTCTTACAGATTTGCTAAAACAATATTGCCCCGCTTCCCCGTATGCGAAAGCAAGGTACAAGAGGGGGACAGGGGATTCCCCGCCCCCTCGGAAAAGTATAGCCCGCCCCATGGGAGGGAACGGAGGATTCCTACAGGCTGTCCACTACGGCACAAACGTCGGCGAAGATGCGCTCCAGCTCGCCGTCGCCCTTGATGTGGTGGCGGATGCCCTCCTTCTCATACCACTCGATGAGGGGAGCCGTCTGCGTATGGTAGACGTTGAGGCGCTTCTTGATGGTCTCCTCGTTGTCGTCGCTGCGGCCCTCAATCTGCCCGCGGCGCAGGAGGCGCTTCATCAGCTCTTCCTCAGGCACGTCGAGCTCGATCATGGCGGCCACCTTGTGGCCACGCTCGGCAAGCATATTCTTCAAGGCCTCGGCCTGCGGAATGGTGCGGGGGAAGCCGTCGAAGATCACGCCCTCGTGGTCCTTGCCGAAGCTGTCGTAGACCGACGCCAAGATGCTCACCATCAGGTCGTCGGGAATCAGCTTGCCCTCATCAATGTAGCCCTTGGTTGTCTTGCCCAGCTCGGTGCCGTTCTTGATCTCGTTGCGCAGCACGTCGCCCGTGGAGATGTGCTTGAAGCCGTACTTCTTAATCAGTTTGTCACTCTGGGTGCCCTTGCCGGAGCCTGGGGCACCGAAAATCACGATATTCCTCATTTTTGTTGATATTGTGTTAGCGGAGAGCCCACGGCTCACCCGCCTCCCACCCGCCGTGCGGCCCGCGGGCCGGATGGGCATGGGAGATGATTGATTGTTGTTGCGTTATGTCACTCCACTACCGTGTAGATGTCGCGGAGGTTGCGCCCCTGCTGGTCGTAGTCGAGACCGTAGCCCACGATGAAGTCGTTGGGAATCTCCATGGCGGCATACTCGATGTTGAGCGGCACCTGGAGCTTGCCGGGCTTGAGCAGCAGCGTGCAGATGTGGAGCGACTTGGGGTTGCGCGTGCCGAGGGTCTCAAGCATGCGCTTCATGGTGGCTCCCGTGTCGACGATGTCCTCCACGATGACCACGTCGCGGCCCTCCAGACTCTCGTTGATGCCTATCACCTCCTTGATTTTGCCCGTGGAGGTGGTGCCTTGGTAGGAGGCGAGCTTCACAAACGAGATCTCGCAGGGAATGGTGAGGTAGCGCATCAGGTCGGCGGCGAAGATGAACGATCCGTTGAGCACGGCGAGCATCAGAGGATTCTTCCCGGCCATGTCGTGATTGATCCTCTCGGCCACCGCGGCCACGCGCTTTTGGATTTCGCTCTCAGGAATGAAGGTCTTGAAAGTTTTGTCCTTTATCTTGATTGTTTCCATCTGATAATAATAATGTATTATTGTGCAAAGTTAGTGCAATTCGGGCGAAGAACAAAATAAACGGCTTGTTTTTTATTCGGGCTGCAAAATTTTGGCCCGTTGCATTTTCCTGCCCGCACCGACTCTCGGGAGAGCTTTCGGAATAAAAGAAAAGCCACCCCGCAGCCAGAGTGTGGCTGGGGATGGCTGATAAGAGCGATATACGCGGGGATGGTTTAATCCACCTTCACGATACGCTGCTTGGTGTGGCGGCCGTCGGTTGTGAGCACATCGACGAAGTAGACACCGTCGGGCAGACCGTTTACGCTGATGGTTGCGCGGTGAGCATCCGACGGACTGTCGAAATAGACCGCTGCTCCCTGCATGTTGAACACACGCAGCTCACGTATCGGCGAACCAGATGTCACCACCACATGGTCCTTGGTCTGGCGTGGCGTGATGGTCACGCTTCCGTTCTCTGTCTCGTTGATGCCCGTAGAAGTGCCTACGGTGATGATGAACGGATTGTCGAGGCTGCCCACGATGGCGTCATCGTTGTACTCCAGCTGGGTCGGAGAGTTGTAAACCAAGTTGTCCTCGGGTATCCACACCAAAATTTCGATGGGGATATTGTTGCCCAAGTGGGTGACATTGATGAAATACAAGTCGTCGATTTCCTCAGACGAAGCCCAGTTGACGCCGTTGATGAAGAAGCCCACGTCGGCGCCGTGCACCTCCTGGCCGTCCTTTATGATCTTCGACGTAACGGTCATCGTGTTGGGATAAGCATGGTAGTCGGGCTGGCCGAAGTGCCATACAGAATCAACTTTCGAGATGAAGCGTGGAGCCTTGTCCAAGTGCTGGGGCGCAACCGACGGATAGTAGAACGTGCGGTTAGCGGCAGCCTTGTACATGTAACCCTCGCCAGGCTCCATAGCCGTGAGCGTGCCAATCCAATCATAGTCCTGATAGTAGGCAAATCCGCGCTGGCTCTTGATGATGTCGCCGTTCTGCGGGCTGGCAGAAGCCAGAGCGTAGGCGGGCGAGGCGGAGAAGCCTGGCGTATAACCGAGCCAGTTCCAGCCCTTGTCGAGTGTGATGGGCTCATCCTGCGGGTTGAGCTTGTTGCCAGTGATGTGGAGCGTGGCCGAGTCGGTCATGTTGACGCGGTACATCGTGGTGACGCTCATATCCTTGAGCGAGCCGAGTACCTTGTCGTTCTGCACCACCGCATAGCGGTTCTGGTTCTTCACCGTGCTGGTCTTGGCCAGTACAGGCTTGAACACGCTCTCGACGGTCATCTTCTCAGGCTTGACAAAGAGCGACTTCCACTGCCATCCCTTAACCAACTTCATCTGCTGCTCGAGCAAGTCTGTGGCGTTGAGCTCAATAGGACTGGTGATGGTGCCGTAGAGGGCGTTGCTGGCCACCTTGATGGGCACAGAGGGCTCTACCATAGAGTGGATTTCGCCCGTTGAGGCATCCCACACGCGGAACGTCACATTCTGACCGCAGATGTCGTCATTCGAATAGATTGTCATCATCGTGAAGTAACGGTCGTAGCGCTTGTTGTATACTGGGTGCTGCAAGCCGATGCAGCGTCCGCTGTTGTCGAAGGCGGCCACGATGTCCTCCTCGTCCTCTCCGGGCTTGCCGTTGTACTTCAGTTCACCGATGAGGGTCATGGTGTTCTCGAAGTCGTGCGGGTTGACCGTCCATTCGGGCTTTTCGCCGGTGACGTGCAACTGCACGGTGAGCGGTTCGGCTATGCCACGGTTGCCAGTGAGGTAAACCGTAGCTTCGTAGTGGCCGATGGCCGTCGAAGCGGGTACGCTAAACTTCAGCGAGCGGTTGCCAAGGGCGGCAAGCTGGCCGTTCTCGGCATCGAGCGTGAGCCAGTAGGGCAGTCCAGTGACAGTCCATGTCTCGGGCGTGCCGCTCAGATTGGAGATTTGCATGGAGAAGTCGGCCCCGGTTCCGCGCTCAATGGTGAGCGCGTGGCTGTTCTTCTCCCACTTGAGCTGGTTGCGCTTGATGTAGGCCGACCAGCTGACGGGCTGTGAGAGGTTGTCGTTGGCGTCGCGCACATCACGCAGGGTGATGTTGACAGTGGTGCCTTCGAGAGCCTCGTCGCTTTCCAAGAGGTTGATGACCACACGACGCTCAGAAGCGGTGAAGTCGAAGCTGACCTTGTCGAGCGTGGGAGCCGACTTCATGCCGGGAGCCTCATCGCTCTGCGTAGCGTCGACGAGCGTGACTTCGCGTTTCGTCGTGTCGGCCGCGCAGTGGTTGTTAAGGTCGCCTACCACGTTGGCCTGACCGTAAGCGTCGAACTGGACGCTCTCGAACGGATAGTAGGCTGCGAGTCCAGACTCGGAACCCTCAAGGCGTGTGTTGCGACGGTTGCGCAGCACGTCGGCAGAGAACTTGGCGTTCCAGAGACGCACCTCATCGATGTTGCCGTTGAAGTAATCGCTGAACGCATAGTCGGCGGCTCCGGCGGTCTGCGGCTTGCGCATGGCGCCGAGCACAAGCTTGTCGGCCTGGAAATGCAGCGGACGCACAGGGGCGAACTGTACTACATTCTGGCCGTCAATCAAGGCGGTGACAGAACCACCGGCCAGCACGTTGAGTGCGAAGTGGTGCCAGAGGTTGTCGAGGCAGTTCACTGAGGCAACGGTGCTTTCCTTGCCGCTCGCGATGATCCGCAAGGCGCCCTGGTCGGTAAACTGGGCTGCGACGCTGTCGCCGTTGACGCTGAACAGGGTTGCCGTCTGGCCAGCCGCGGGCTTGTCGCCGCGGAACCACATCTCAAGTGCATAGCTGTCCTCGGCAGAGGGCGAGCAGGCCGTGATGTCGATGTCGGCATGAGCCGCGCCGTTGAAGGCGAGCGACTTGTTTGCGGCCGCGAAGTACCAGTTGGCTGCGCCGAGCGTCATGTTGCGCGAGCGGGCAGCGTCGGTGGCGGCGGTACCCATGCCCTCATTGAGCTTCCAGTAGCCGATGAGGTGGTTGGTGGCTGCCGTCTTGGCTGTCGTGCGGCTCTGCTGGGCCTCCGACCATGAGCGGTTGGTATCCCAGAGCGTGAGCTCGTGCAGGGCGCCCTTCATGCCTCCGCCAATGGCGATGATGCCATTGCCATCGTAGTCGGGAGCGTCTTCGTCGATGAGCACCACTTCTGTGGCATCGTATGCGGCGTTGGCCGAGAGGTGAGACTTGCCAGCGCTGTAGTTGTAGCTGGCCTGCATGAAGATCCACTTGTCCTTAGGCAAAGTGGTGGTTGAGGTGAGCTTGGCTCCGCCCATATCGGCAACGAGATGTCCTCCGTCGTCAACCGAGAGCGTAAGCTTGTTGTTGGTGGAGCCGTGGCTGAGCAACTGTCCGGGTTCGGTGTATTTCACCCAGAAGTTGAGGGCGAACGGACGGTAGGACAGATCGACGGTGGCCTCAGTGCGTGCGGCCTCGGCGGCATTGAGCTGCAGAGCCACGTCGTGGTCGACCTTATAGCCGTTGAGCTTACCGTTGACTACAAAGTTGGCCGCTTGCGTCAGGCTCGAAGCCTTGATGTCCTCGTTGAAGTTGAGCGCAATCTCGCCGTCGGCGTCCAAGATGCCGTTGGCGGGCGAGGTGTTGCCCAAGATGCGCGGACGTGCCATGTCCTTGACCACCGCAATCTCCTCGCTCTCGTTAGTGGTCTCCTCGTTGCTGAGCAGGCACATCGTCTGCGCGCGGAAGATATAGGTCTGGTCGGGATAGAGCGCAGAGTTGGTCATATCGAAAGTATATGGCGTGCTGCCGCCCTCCGGCATGACTTCGGCGTCGGGGTACTTGGTCATAAGGCTCTCGTCCTTGACGTATGTCTTGGCTGTGTGCCAATCTACTCCGTGAGCGTCCTTGTACTGGATGCGGAAGCCCTGGAAGCTGCCGAAGTTGCGGTCGTAGCCCTTTACGGTCATCTGGAGCTTCGAGCCCGTCTGCGTGTTGACCACGCGCTTGGGGATGTCGAGCTGGATGTCGGAGCAGGTAGCCACAAACTTGGCCGTGATGGCCACGGTGTCTGCAATGACGGGCCACACGCCGGTGGGGTCGCTCTGGCACCGCGAGTGCAGGGAGAGCTTGACGTTCTCGTAGTCGAGCTTGCTCTGGTCGGTCTGCGTGAGCTGAAGCTGCTTGCGCAGTTCATTGCGAGCCGGCACGAGGAACACGCGGCCTTCGGTCAGTGCCTGGCCGTCGATGCTCAACTTGGCGCCGTTGGGGTTGGTGTCGTCCACCTGCGAGAGCATGAACCACACATCCTCGTTGGTATCGCTGTTGTTGCGCATGATGAGAGTGTAGTTGGCCACGCCGCCGCTTGGCACATCGGTGGCAAAGGCGTTCTCCACCGACAGCTCGGGCTTCTCAATCTGCATGGTGGCAGCCGAGAGCTCGTAACCGGGCATGTAATACTTGGTCACATACCTGTCCTCGTAGGGGCAGCTGGTCTGGCCTCCCTTGGTGAGGAAGATGGGACCAAAGCCGTCGGGCGCGTTGAAGATGTCTACCGAAAGGGCATCGTCGTCGCCATCCTCCTTGAGCGTGTAGCCCATGGTCTTGGTCTCCTCACTGCCACTGCCGATGGCTACAGTCTGGCGTGTGCCAGTGGTCGTCTGCACAGTGACGGTAAGACCAGTACTATTGTTGACATTGAAACCAGTCTCGCCGCCGACAACTGCCAACACCTCGTACTGCTGAGTCACGGTTTTTTCCTTGCCCGTGGTCACAGAAACGCTGTTCTCAATGGTCGTGCCAGCCGAGAAGCTGGTGTTCTCGATGAGATACTGCGAGCGGTTATCCTTGGCCTCCTTCTTGGCCATCTCGTTTTCGGCCAACAGACGTTTCCAGAGTTTGATCTGCTGGTTGTACCAGCGCACCATGTCCTGATACACCCTACCCTTGGTGCCTGTAGAGTCTTTGGCATTGGCAGCGTTGGAGGGAAGTATCATTTTGTAGCTCGGGCCATCCAGCACGTTGTTGCCGACAGCCTGGTCTTTCCACACCGCCTTGTCGTCGTTGTCGGAGCCGAACTTCTCGTTGTCCTTGCTGAGCTTGGACACATAGATGGGATCGTCGGTGTTGTTGGCGTCGCCGCTTACCGTACCAGGCTCTTTGAGCAGCTGGTCGCGCAGCATCTCGAAGTTGGGCAGCAGGGTGTTCTCCACGTAGTTCTGCGTATAGTTGAAGCCGGTGGAGTACTTGATGCCGGTGCTGATGCCGTCAGTCTGTTGCACGGCGAAGTTGCCGTCGCCCTGCTTGGCGAGTTCCACCTTGCGGGCCTTGCCGAAGAGCAGGTTGGTGGCCGCGCCGACGAACACGTCGCCGTTGGCACCCACATAGTCCTCAGTGTCGCCTGTGCTGATGCGACTGGTGGTGGTGACGGTCTCGGTCCAGGTGTTGTTCTTCGTCACCTCGGCATTGACCTGTGCACCCACGGTGAGGTCGAATTTCTCATCAACCGTGTTGATGATACCACTGCCCACACCATGCCATGTGGTGAAGCCCAGACCCAGCTTGGTGAGGGTCGTCACCTCATTGTTGGTCACAAACGTACCGTCATAGCTGGTAATCTGCGAAACCGACGTGCCTTGCTCGTAGAATGCATTGGAGTTGCTTCCGGGCGGGTCGCGCAGCACCATCAGCACCTTGTCGGGTCCTGAGGTTACGAAGTTGTTGCCGGTGGGCAGCTCGCCGAAAACGATGGCCTTGAACGTATTGTTCTGCGACCATTGCTTGGTGGCGCTGCCTGACTCGTAGGTGATGTTCAGACCGCGCGTGTAAGGAGAGGTAATGTTGGGGAAGCCGGCCACGAAAGTGTAGGTGCCCTTGCCAAGGGAGTCGAGGCGCAGCTGGTTGGCTTCCAGACTGTCAATCGTTGCGTCGTCGGTGCTCACAACCTGGCCTGAGGCAAACTCGTTGTTGATGGTCACCAAAGAGTTCTGCAGCGGCACGCGGGAGGTTTTCACCTTGGCGTTGTCCTTGTTGACATACTCCTCATAACCCTCAATGTTGAAGGTGTAGCGGTTGTTCTGGGTGAAGATGGGATACGTGTAGTTGTATTTGACGTTGTCACCCTCTTCTTCCCACAGTCTAAGGGTCGTTTTGTTGGTACCATCTACCTCCTGATAGGTGAAGGTCTCGTCGCCGAAGCCCTTTGCGCCTTTCTGCGTGACGATGAGCTTGGGCTCCACATAGTAAGGCACAACCAACTTGGCACAATAGTCGAACGTCTGTCCGGCCTTCTCTCCCGTCTCCACAGAGTCGGTCTGCACGAGCATGGCGTTGGTGGCGTTGATGGTGGAGAGCTTCGAGGCGTCAATCATCACACCGCCATCACCGCTGTTGGCCGGGATGGTGACACTTTCCACCCTATACTCCACGGGTGGGAGCATGGCGGCAAACTCACCGGTCAGCGCGTCTGTCTCAATGCAGATGCGCTTCACCTTGTCGTTGTCGCCGCCCTCGACATAGGCACGGCTGTTCACGTCTTTCGACGCGGCATTATAATATAAGGTGTCAGTGGCGTTCTGGATACCGTCTTTCACGGTCTCGGCCTTAACATTCATGCGGTAGGTGCCTGCGGTGAGCTTGATGACGGCACGGCCGATGTTGGCCTCGCCGAGACCCATGCCCACGGGCTTGTTGGCCTCGATGGAGCCACCGGCCACGCGTCCGGCCACAACCACCTTGGTGTTGTCGGTGAAGCGGAGGTCGCTGATGGGCTTCTCGAAGGTGAAGCGTGTGCCGGCATTGTTGGCGTCCTGCGGATAGCGGCCGTTGTTGACAAAGGTATGGCCGCTCTTCTTGATTTGGATGAAGTGGTCGCCGATGGGCACGTCGATGGTGTAGCGGCCCTGCTCGTCGGTGGCGATGACCTCTCCGTCCTTGGTGCAGATCAAGCCGTCAACATAGAGGTTGGCGCCCTCTACGGGATAATCGGTGTTCTCATAATACACCGTGCCGGAGACTGGGAAGCTCGACACGTCCTTGAAATCGACACCGCTGTGGTTGAGCGAGCTCTGCGACACGAAGCGCGACGACTTGGCGGGCGAGAACGAGTGTACGCCGTATGAAGGCACGATGCTGTAGTTGGTGCCGTTGCCCGAGAAGGGCACACCCTTGATGACGTAGTTGCCCTCGCTGTCGGTGAGGCCGAACACGCTGAAGGCCGACGCGGGCGGTACGACGGTGGAGATACTGCTCGACGGGCGGATGGTGGCGTGATGGCTGTTGGCCACTCCTCCCGTGCGGCTGTAGTCGTATGCCGTCTGCTGGTTCTGAATGCCCTCGTCGAGGTTGTAATAGAGATAGAGGTTCTTCTCGTCGCCGGTGAGCTGGTGGTTGTAGGTGCGCATCAGCTCGGCGTCGGAAAGCGATTTGCTCCATAGGCGAATCTCGTCGATGTAGCCTTGGAAACGGTATGTGGCATCATTGCTGAGATTGGTTCCGAATGTAAAACCGGCCCTACTGTTGTTTGTCGTGTATGTGACATCACGTTCAGCCGTAACCGAATCTTTCTGCAGCTTGCCGTCCTCGTCAATCAGGCGCATCATCCAGTGCCTGTTTCCGTCATGGCTGGCCACAACATTGTAGAACTTGCCGGGAGTAAGCTTCAGACTGGTCGTCTTGTCCCGATACCCGTCTTTGTCATTTGTCGGATAACGAATGATCAGCACCCACTCGTTGTTGATCTTTTGGGAAAAGATAGAGTGCTGTGCGAGAATGTCAAACAACATGGGTGTTGCATTCCCCCTATTGTTCCTACCCTTGATATCCTTGTCGAAGTTCACCCACATCTGCACGGTGAAGGGCTGGTTCTGGCCGTAGATGGCCTTGGCCTGCGTGGTGTCGAGCGGAAGGGCGATGCCGCCGCCCACGTCGTTGACACGCAACGAGTAGAACTGGGCCTTGGCCACATCGTCGTCGGCGCTCTGCACGAGGTTCACGCGCACGCTGTCGACAGCCGTGCCGGTGCCGTAGGCAATGCGGCCGGTGATGGTGCCTGTGGAGACGCTGAAGCCGTTGTCGGTCAGGGCATTGGAGAAATAGTTCTTCGTGGCCTGTCCGTTCTTGGCATAGTTGGTGGAAGCCTCCACCTTATATTCATAGAACTGGCCGGGCGCAGCAGTGTTGTCGTCGTAGTTGTAGGAGTCGCCCGTACCGCTGGTGCTGTAGATCTTGTTCCATGCGTCGTTGGTGCCGAGCAGGCGGCGGAACACCTCATAGCGCGTGTTGGTATTGCCTATCTGCTCTGCCGTCCAGTTCACCTTGACGGTGTTGCTGTACATACCCTTACTCACGTTAATCGAAGTCACGCTGCTGCGGCCCGTGATGGAGGCCTGCACCTGGTTGGAGGTGAAAGTGTTGCCGAGGTCAGCGAGCTCCACCTTGCAGCTGTAGATGTCGTAGGCGTTGGTCACGTTCTCGATGGTGTAGCTGCTACTGGTTGCCGTAGGATTGTTGTGCGGCACGTCCACCGTTATCCAGTTGTTCTGGGTATCGGTCTTGTAAGACACCTTGAATGACTTGTCGGTATGCGAGAAAACCGGGTAGTTCCAGTTGAGCCTGATGCTGTTTTTCATAGGCTCTGCCGTCAGCACAATCTTCATCTCCGGCTTGGTGGAGATGGTGGTAGCGGCCGAGAGGTCTTTGACCAATTTGGGATTGTTGTTGTTCTGCAGCCACTTCGTCCGCATGAAGCAGACCTCATAGACGTACTGGTCGTTGTAGTTATCAAAGGGGGCATTGTAGGTTGTCGTACCCAGATCCACATCGGCGATCTTCACGCGGGTACCTTCCCCAGCGCTCTTCTTGTATCTGAAGATGACCCATCGGCCATCCGTGTCGTAGTCGATGACATCCGTGCCCAACTGCCAGCTGAGCTTCACCTTCTGGTCCCACTGCAGGAGTTCTGAGCGGAGGTTGGCGACATAGGGGCAGCCCTTGACGGTGGCAAAAGTGTAGTTGTCGATGAACTGCTGGAACACATCGAAGACGGGCTTCTGGTTGGTCGGCTTGTTGCCGCCGAACTCCACATGCTGCTTACCTTCATAGGCCGTGCTCAGATAGACCGTCACCCTGGCGCGGTTGCTGGTGTTCACATTATTGAGCTGCTGGGGGGTGTTGTAACCGTTGCCCGCAGTAAACTTCGCATACGTGCCATCGCAAAGATACCCCGGACGGGAATTCACGTAGATGACACGACTGAAATTGGCACCGGAAGAGAACGTGGATTTGAACTGGTAGCCCGACACCTGTATCTTGCCGGGCTCATTGCGTTCCAAAGTCACGCTTTTGATGGCGCCGTCAATCTGGCCCATATTGGGCGTGACGTACTCATCAAAATAATAATCGTTGCCGCTGCGCTTGTTTTCACCTTCCATGTTCTTGTCGGTATCCCACGTACCGGTAAATCTGAACATGTGGGTGGCTGCCTGCATGAATTTGTCCGACGGATAGAAACGCACGGTGTTGTAAAAGATCTCACCCCGCTTCTCAGTCTTCTCCAGTCGCAGCAGACCCCATTCGGGGTTAGCACGATAGAGCGCATTATTGTGATCCGGAATCCAGCCCACCTCGTAGTCCTTACCATTGACATAGGCGTAGAAGCGGATCCACCGCATCATGTCGTCCTTGCCGTCAGAATTATATCCAGGATACTCAAACTCAATGTAGGGCTTGTCGAGCGTAAACGTGGTGTTCGACCATACGAGCTTGCCCTTCACCTGGTCCCGGGAAAGGTCGGCAAAGCCTGGCAGCGGGAGGCCACCAAGCAACAATAACACAAGGAGCAATTTCATGAGGCTGGAACGTTTCAGCAGCCGGTGCCGCCATGCCGCGTCTAAGGCGGCACGACACCGTCGCGAATTTCCAAGCAAATCAAGAAATGCCATTTGCTTTTGGTTCTGATTCATGTTTTTTGATTTTGTTTGTTAAAATGATTTAGATATATTTGTTAAGATAAAAACGCAACGGAAAGGATAGCCATTCAACGATGTCGGCCACCAAACTGAACACAAAATTAAGTTAACACTACAAAACCGAGACCATAATTTTTAAAAAATTTGAACAAAGCAAGTGAATAATAGGGGCAAAGGGGGGCAAAAAACACCTAAAAACCCTAAAAAGCCCTAAAAAGGAGTAAGGGAAGAAGGAATTGGGAGAGCTGGGCGCACCCGACAAACCCTGTGGAGTAGGCCGTGCAGATGCTAACCCAAAACT